>ERZ1023974.56-NODE-56-length-67894-cov-30.851752_pt1 | contig 67894 bp, 56 predicted proteins | sample MGYA00380432_ERZ1023974 | MGnify/ENA primary metagenome ERZ1023974 (study PRJEB33179, sample SAMN07449058) | human gut metagenome | biome: Human-gut; feature: Human associated habitat; material: Faeces | host: Homo sapiens | place: India:Kasaragod | collected...
TACGAAGAATATTTCATACCTCCAAATAAAATCACAAATATTTTCCAACTTTTTTCGTCTTAAAGGAAATAGCACATAGCAAAGCTATGTGAACAACTAACTACCGCTATGAATATCCTTTACATATAATTCTGATTCGAGAATATAGAAAGCGAAGTGGAAAACTCTAAACGTTATTATGTTATTATGTTATTATGTTATTTGCCTATCGCGCTGCGGCTATTGCGAGTCTTCGCTATGCCGTAATAACATAATAACATAATAACATTAAGCAAAATCGACTGCGGGAGTTTTCCGAGCCAAAGAATAGTATATATAAATAATATATTATTTATATATACTATTCTTTGAACTCCCCAGCGCCCTTATCGCCAACTCTTAACGTTATTATGTTATTATGTTATTACAAAGAAGATCTTCCCCTTCAACTATTCTCTTCAACAACACCATGCAACTCTCTATGTATATGAGACTTACAACAAATGCAACAATACTGAAAGCTCTTCCCCGCCCATTCGCTGATAACATTTACCACTTTCGACGACTAAGCAAGAAATTTCCTCGCTTACTCTCCTCCACCTCAAAAAAACAGGGGGGAGCGAAGAGATTCCAAGAAAATGCGCAACTTTGTGGGATCGTTTGACTGCATCGACAAGCTAAAAACAGGACCGCATCAGTCGCTACTGCCCCAAGAAATCGGAAAGGCAGCAAGCTATTAACACTACAAATAGTGATTAAAAAATCATGACAAAACAAGAATTGACAAGACTAACTAATGAGGAATAAGAAAATGGAACAGATAAGCACAAAGATATAACGAGGCTGTACAACTTACCAAGTCAGCCATCTTGCAAAATCAGTTGGATGCGGCTAAGGCTGTCAACCAACAGATGCTTGCGCTCTACTATGGTGTGGGATACCTCCATTAGCGTGAGGGGCTTCAAAGTAACGAAAGGAAGGGTGTGTACCATGCTCAGCCGATGGGAGCAGCAGGGAATGGTCGAGCGACTCGACAGAGGGGTGTACAAGAAATCGTACAGGCAAGAGGTGTTGTAACCATACCAACAACCTTACGAACTTACAAACTTACGAACTTACATTAAGAGTTCGCGCATCCCACTTCGGGCTCTCCAGTCACAAACTAGTCGGAAAAAACCAGCCAGCAAACGCAAGTTCAACATAGAAATTTACGCGGACGGGGAACTTGTCGCAACGCACCTAAGAGACCATGCCAAAGGCAAGTACACCATCGTGGAGGAGCACCTTGCAAGCAACTCGAGCGAGTACAGGGGACTGAGCGCCGGCAAGTACATAGAGCGTGCCAGAAAAGTGAACGGATATCCCCGTTTTGGGTGGGTGGATATCCTCCGTTTTCAGCAGACTCCTTCTGCACTTTCATAGACACGTAAATGAAAAAGCCCCCGATGCTTTTGCATCGAAGGCTCCCTGGTTTATGTAAACGTTATTCTGTAGAAGAAGGCTTCACTGCGCCTGATGAAATATCTTGTGTCATAACAGCTTACTAGAATAATCATCAACAATTTCTGTTAGCATTTGTATTAAACCTGCACTGTCTTGTATGTCGCTTGTACTGCAACAATAGAATTTATCCGTCTCCTCTTGAGATTTCTCATCTTTAATCGCATAATTCCAATACTCATCTTTATCCATCATATACACGAAATCGTTGCGGTACCACTGGAAATTATGGTTGTTGAATGTAAAATTGATATCCGAACCATAGAGCAATGTAGTTCCAGGGATTATATGCTCCTTCCTTATTCCAATCTGTTCTGTGGAGGACAGCAAACCGTCTCTTTTCTCGGCATTCAAGAATACACCTTTTCCACTTGGGAAAATTGCTATGTGATTGTGGTAGTTACGAATCCAAGAACTGGGAATATGAGTAATCACGAAATCCAACAATGATGTGGTTGCGAGGATATAAACCGTTCGTTCGTTAAAATCGGAAGATTTCTCAAACGTATCAGGGGTGTTTGTCTCACCAAGCATGAGGTGGTGTATGGCTTTACAATTATCGTTGTTCAAAAGGTAATACAGCCAAGTCTCTGGCTTATTGTTGAACGTCCTGTGTTTCCACCATAATAGCTCTTGAAAAGCCTCAGATGTAAACCAACCCATCATAGACTTTAGTAAATCCGCATTGCGGTATCGTTCTTGCATCGCAGTGGTTTGTGTAGGCTTTGGTAGAAAGAAGTTTTTCGCATGTTTCCATTTTTCGTCAAACCTTCTCCAATCCACCTGCCCGTTTTCGTCTTGAAACAGGAAGCGTATGCTTCCTCTGAAAAAAGCATATTGTTCAGCTTCTGTGATGACCTCCTCCCAGGTTTTCCCGTCGCTACGCACTTCTTGACACACTATTTGTTTTGCTTTGTTAATCTCTTCATTCCATCTGTTAGAGAAATCTGAAGTTCTCTCGTCAAACGGCATGCAGTTCAAACTGTTGTAAACATCATGAGCATCAAGTCTCTCTATGTGTTCTATAGCAGTTCGCATAGCCACAGAACTTCTAATTTGCGGACGACCATCTTCGCCTTCTCCAGAAATTAGATTCCAAATAACTCGTATCCATCTTTTCATTGAATCCATACTGTCTTCAACAGTGTCATCGTGGTCGAAATACTTGCATATGGCGAAGAAAACTATCCTTTGTACCTGATTTAGCGTGGAAACTCTGAGTATCTTTTCATTCGCATTATTGCTGATTTCTATATTGTCGGAGTTTTCATTCTTTACATATTGAGGTATGAACTTGAAACTGCTATCCCATGGGCAAGTGGGCAATGTGCAATTTTGGGAGAATCTGTAATAGTTGTTCAAGACTCTTTGCAATTTCAAAAAGAACTCAATAGGTATGACGCCATTATCATATTTGTATTCGTCCAGACCTTGGTATGCAATTTTAGTATCGTAGTCATTTGGGTTGCTATTGGCGGAATCGTTGAGATACCTGTATGAAGCGTTTTCATTCTCTTGCACGGAATTCTCATCGCCTTTACCCATGTCAAGTAAAAACTGTGAAGGATTGTCCGATTTCCTCGCTATAAACAATTCATTCCAAAAGAATCTGTTCAGAAATGCGAAAAATATCTCATCAATATGATTTGACTTGGATTTAATGCCTTTGCCATTTTTGTCTTTTATGCCACATGACCTGTTAGCCCAAAAGATATCTGTCCAGTCTGTGTCAAACTTGATGGGAAGACCTTTTCGGGTATCTAAAAGAAGTTCCCATTGACTTTTCTGTTTATCCTCAAATGCTTCTTCAGAACATTTTGTCATGTAGCCAATTAAATCAGCTTTGAAATTCTCAAAACTGGTTAGTTGCTTGCCACGCGCATTCATCTTGATATATAGTCATCAGTAAGACCAAAGTCTTTAAGCGGAAGATTATAAAATACAATGGGGCACAATGTATCATCTGTCAATATGTTCCAGTAGGCAACAAATGTATCCGCTGATGCACACTTGTCATCATCGAATAATTCATCAATTCCGTCTGTGATATTTTCTCCTTTCTTGTCTGAAATTTTAGTGCCACTTAACATCCTAAGCATCGATTGAATAGTTGGATCCTGCTTCCATGCAGAATAAAACCATGTTTGTTTTGTGATAAATCCTACAATGTCGCTGCTACAGAAGTTTTCAAAATTTTTTGGAATACACAAATTCTGACAAAACTCTCGGGATGTGATTCTTGTCTCGTATGTGAATTTCTTTAGGATTGCGCAGTTATCTTCGTTCAACATGTCAGCGCGTAAAGCTATGTACCAATGCAACAGCCAGAGGGTGGTGAGGCGTTGCTGACCATCCAGTGGATTGAGCCTGTCGTTTTCCGTAGTTCCATAGATAAAGTCTAACTTCATTTCCGTGTCTTTATATGGTGGCTCCTTGTCCAAAGCCCTTTTCAAGTCACCTAAGAAATTTTTGCGAAGATTCTCTTTTCCCAATCTTCCTTGTGCATAGTCGCGTTGAATGATTGGAATCTCTATATAGTTGTTTTTCAGAAAACTCCAGAAAGTTGTTTTGTTTGCCATTTTTTCAATTATCTAATTTGTTAATACATTCCTTGATGTCTCTTAAATAACCTTCAGCATCTATTTCTTTTGTCCAGTAGTTGGCATCGGTCATGATTGCCGAATAGTATTTCATAAAAACTTGCTTTGTGCAAGGAGGTACAAAACATGATTCCGCTTTGCTTTCAGCTGTAAACTCTAACCTCCCATCTCTGGTAAACCTTGGAATTGAAATTCTTACACCTTTGTCTTTGCCGATTATAACGCGGCGCTTTCCTGAGAATAGAGCGTTGCCATAGCTTCTATTGGTCGAAGAGTCCAATAAAGTATAGTTCCAGATTCTGTTCTTTTCCTCTGGAGTCCAGTTTTCAGCTTGGTGAAAATGTTTTTTGATTTCATCAAATAGTTTATTCTTTTGTTCTTCACTGTCCATGGCAAAGAAGTCAATTATTTTTGACTGAATCTTATTTTCCGCACTTAGATAAACATTCAAAAGCCATTGCTCTTGTGTCATCGTATCATCTTCTTCGTTAGTCGCGTTCGAGTTGATGTGCTCCACGTCCCAACTTTCAATTTTATAAAGGTGAAATGGAAATTTGTAAAATACTCCTATCTGATACTTTGAGTTGTCAAGGTTATTCTTGTTCTGATTAACAATTGTCTGTATGTTATGGAAAAGGAGGATAGGTTTGCTCCTTCCTTTGTTACTACCATCTACATTGTATTGGAAATCAATTCCAGGACACTTGTCTATCTCGGCTTTAACCATCTGCTTTAATGACTTTACGAAAGAAGCTTTATCTATAGCATTATTCCATTCAGCGACAAGGTCGGAAATAGTATGTCCATATATGATTAAATAACCCACATAGTGATAGAGTTCCAAATCATCATACCATTCCTTGAAAGTTTGAAAATACGCTTTCACTTCATTCCAGCATTTTTCTATATCCGATTGCGCTGAATTGAAATATTCGTAGAAGTATCGGAAAGTTCTATAGTCATCAGAACCTATTTGGCAGTACTTCTCTTCGCAGAGTGTTAATTCGTTATGTTCGCAAATCAGGTCAAAAATAAAGTCTATTCTCGTAGGGCGGCTATAGCCTTTTTCATTTAAGAACAGCCAGAACTCATCATTTTGCAACGTATATTCAATGTTGTCCCATTCACTTGATATTTCTTGCTGCCTCAATTTCAGGTGATTGACATCTGAGACCCGAAAGTTTGAACGATTCATAAACAGAGCCTTGATAAGTTCTGCGTTCGTGAGCGATATTTTCCCTATGTTAAGACGAGTGAAGACTTTGATGGGGTCTTCATCTATAGTCTCGTACCAAATCACCTTTGTGCGATGGATAAACTTGGATTGGAAATCATTGTTGTCAAAATTATCGCCCTGTTTGCAAGCCCATTTGTGAATTGTGCTGTAGGCCTGCTTCATATAAAAGTAGTCAATATACTCTCTGAAATCTTTTCCTGGTGTTACTGCTTCTTGGGCTTCATCTATTTCCAGACTTCTCAAGAAATCATAACTATCATTTCTCGTTGCATAGCTGATTTTTGGTAATGTAGTCTTACGCTTTCCATTCCACATCTCATTGAAATAATGAATGATTAGATAAATCGTGGTTAATCGTTGCTGTCCGTCAATCACTTCATACCAATTTTCTTCCTCATTCGCTTCGTCACAATGTAAATCCGATCTTTTCACCTTCTTAACCACCAACGGCTGTAGACAGTACCAAGTTCCCTCATCAGAGTCATTGACACTTTCTGGTCTAAAGTCGTTGATGTCATTCAGTAGATCTTCCACCTGTTGGTCATTCCATCGGTAGCCACGCTGATAACTTGGAATGAAGAACTTCAGCCCAAGAAGATTGCAAACCGATTTCAATTCAATTGTATTTTCCGTCATATTTGTTATATTAATAATTTTAGTAAAATTTTGCATGTACAATTATAGTATCCTTAATTCCGCAACACTATTGTAAATTAAACCTTTTAAGTACCTGAGCAACAAAAAGTTGTCCAGGATTTTGCCATGTCGAAGAATCCACTTATCTTAGTGTTGCAAAAACAAACAAGAGAATCCGACGATAGACATGGCAAAGATACAAATTAAATCCGAGAAACTCACTCCTTTTGGAGGAATATTTTCAATCATGGAGCAATTTGACTCCACATTGTCATCTGTAATCGACTCAACCCTCGGTCTAAGGTGTAGATTGTTCGGTTATCAGTACAGCGAAATCATCCGTTCTCACACGAGTATCTATCTTTAGCGCAGATTGGTCGCAGTATAAAACAAAAAAAACGACATAACTCGTTGTTTTACAACTTGCTATGTCGGTATGAGTTGCGGAGGCAGGAACAGTATGTCAAGACATTGATTTTTGTGGTTTATACAAAAAGTATTCCTTCAAACTTTTCTTTCGTCCTGAGCTAACACATAATTCAGATGCCTTTCAAGCTGTTCTGCAAGCTTTTTAAGCTCCGCAATACGCTCATTCTTCTCATCTATCACCATTTTGAGGGCTTGATTCTCAGCTTTTAAACTATTAATCTCAATCCGGATGTTGTTGCTGTTAACAATGTTTTTATCACCCTCTATTGCTGGAACTGTCCCATCAGTGTCCGACTTTTGAAAGATTTTATCCATCGGACAATGGAGTATTTCAGCAATTCGAACAAGACTATTAACCCTTATATTAGGTTTGTCGATAAAATACTGAATGGTGGTGTGCGTATCATCGCCCCATAATTGCTTGCAAAACTCCCTGTCAGACAGCCCTGCCTGCTGGATAAGTTCCTTCAAACGAACGTAATTGATAATTGTGAAGTCGTAAGTCATACCGATCAGCTAATTGTTAAAATCCTCCTTTTGTAGGAAAATAATTCCACTTAAAGTTGGATAAGATGAATTTTGTTTTTATCTTTGCAGCAAAATTAGCAATAAACAACGACATGAGCAAAGATTTTTTTAAGGAACTGGCGCCTGTAGCCATACGGGACTACTACAAGTCGTTGTCTAAGAAAGACAAGGGCAATTTTCTTCAATTCCTCGTGGCGAATTGTGATCTCGGGTATAGCACTCTCATCAATAGATTGGCAGGGCGTTCGGAATTTCATCGACCAGAAATCATTATAATTAGCGAAATAATAGAAGGCGAGCTATGGAAAAAGTAGAATTTAGAGTTACCGCTGACGGACGGGTCATGTATCGAATTGCTGGGAAGGAAGAAAAGCGATTGACCAAGTTCACGAAGGACATCGTAGAACCGATGACAGCCCTCATTCATGACAGATTCCCAGAATGCTATGCGAGACTGGCCACCATCTACCGAAAAAATGTAACCAAGATGGTTGACAGGTTTGTCAGATGCAACTTCGGCGAAGAAGACCTTCTATCCGATGATGTCGAGCATGATCTTCTGCACTTTGAGGAGGTAAGATGCCCGCTTAGAGGGATATGCGAGGATGAGCGCGTGATCTGTAAGCCCAAAACACTGGTGAACTTGTCAAATGGAGAACGGACGGTCACGAAGCTCTATCTCAATGGCCACAGCCTTGATGACATTGCAGAGCAACTGGGCAAGAGTAAGAGCACCATCAAGACTCAGTTGCTCCGTGCGAAAAAGAAGCTGGGGGTGAAGAGTTGCCGAGACATCATCCGGGTTGTCAGAACGAAGGGTGTGGTTCTATGAGCCATCATTGTGCGAATTGTCCCGAGGGGAGGAATTGTATTAACGGTAAATGGTGCGTGCAGTTAGGAATCTACGTCCAGTACATGTCATCTGCACCGTGCCAATCTTCTAAAAAAGAATAGTATGAAAGTCAGAGAGATGGAAATCCAGATTGACAAGCTGGGTCTGGAGAAACTGAATGTCAGATTAGGAAAAGGTGGGAGAGTTCACTGGTTTCTGTGTTGCCAAAATGCCGATAATGGCAACTTGGTACTATACGATGGTCATGGCCATGCATATACGTTGCCATTATCAGCATTTTGGCCGTCAGAAGTATGGAAAGTGTCGGTGTCGGACATATCGATAGAGACACCGTTCGGTGAAGACGATGGCGTGTTGGTGGATGGGGTATTGGCTAGGAGATCTCCAAGACTGGACCTGACGGATTACTCAGAATAATCTATGTATTTCCCCTGTAAATTTTCAATTCCTATTTTTGCATCAAAAACAGATCATGATTAAAGCTGAAGACATTCTCAACGCGACGCACGGTGGATTGGACATCATCCTGGACTGTTACCCGCAGGCGAAGGATTGTGTTAATGCGAAAAAGCACTTCTCTATTCGTGACGAGCGAACCCCGTCCGCGAGCATTCGACAGTATGATTCGCAAAAATATGGCCGTATCTGGCAAGTAACGGACTTCGGAGGCGAAGGCCGCGGAGAGAATGCCATCAGCATCTATATGAACTACAAGGGGATGCGGCAGAATCAGTTCAACGAAGCCCTGCTCCAACTGGCCGCTAAATTCGGCGTAACAGACGAGCTGAACCACTCTGTTAACAAGCCGGACATCAGGAAAAGAGCTGCCAGACAGGACGAGCCCGATGGGACTCGCTCGTTCGAGCTCAACGATGCGTTTACCGAGGATGAGCTGCGCATCCTTGGACCTAGGGTGACACAGGGAGATGCGGATGCCCTCCATTGGCACTCTGTGAAATGGATCACGACCGTTAAGAACCGAGAGGTTTTGGTTAAATCTTCCAATTCTCACTACCCTATCTTCATGCGCGAGTGCCTTGTAAAACCAGCCAACGGTGAGGGTGAGGAGGAAAAGTTTTACAAGGTGTACGAGCCGCTTAATTGTGATAAAGGGTTTAGATTCTCTTACACGCCAGCTGGGAAAAAGCCACAGCGTTACATCAACGGACTTTCTGAGCTGAAAGAGGCGTATCGCCAATATAACGAGGAAGAGGAAAGGGCGTGGAATAGCTGTCACGACGATTGCAAACCTTATCGAACCAAGAAGCTTCCCGAGGCATTTATCTGCTCGGGAGAGCGAGATTCGTTGTGTTGCCGGTCAATGGGCTTCCATCCGCTTTGGTTCAATTCCGAGACGTACCGACTTTCCGCGGAGGAATACAGAGAGATTATGACATACGTCGAGGTGTTATACAACATACCGGACATTGACGAGACGGGAATCCGCAAGGGCAGGGAGCTCGCCCTTACATATATTGATATCCGAACAATTTGGCTACCTAAATGGCTGCAGACGTATCACGACAATAGGGGCAAATCCCGCAAGGACTTGCGGGACTGGATGGAGATCCGTTCAGAAAAAAGAAATTTCAAGGACCTGATGAATCTGGCATACCCGGCCAGGTTCTGGGAGGTGTTTTATACAGACAAGGGAAAGGCAAAGTATGAGATCAATACGGCCTATCTCTATAATTTCCTAACGCTAAACGGGTATTTCATCCTGCGCGACGAGAATTCTGACACCTCACGATTTATTCATATCGATGGCAACATCGTGGAGCAAATCAAGGTCACAGACATTAGAGAGTTCGTGAGGACGTGGGTGACGGACAGGCATGAGGAGGTGGCCGTGGTCAATCTCGTTCTCGGAACTTCCAAGCTTTTCCCAGCATCGCTGGAAAGCCTCGACCGCGTGACACTCGACTTCACTTCGTTCACACCTACATCACAGTTCTTTTTTTTCCCGAACGCTACCGTGGAAGTACATAAGCCCGTAGCGATCGGGGACGATGGATTCAAGGTTAGGGATCGAAACTCCGACCACTTTAGCAACTTCGTCTGGAAGGAGAATGTGATCGGACATCAATTCAAGAAAATGGACCCAATGTTTAAGATCAAGGAGGTTAAAGAGGAAGGACGAAAGCCGTATTACGATATAGACATACATAACGTGGATAGTCATTTCTTTGGCTACCTAATCAATACAAGCCGTTTGTTTTGGCGAAAGGAAACGGAGACAAATTTCAACGAGCGGCCAGAAGAGGAAAGACAGGCATACCTGGAGGCGCACCCATTCGACATAGCGGGAGAAGGTCTCAGTGACTTGGAGATATGGGAACAGAAGCAGAATCTCATCAACAAGATATTCACGTTTGGCTACATGCTCCATCGCTACAAAGATTTTGTCAGAGCATGGGCACCTATGGCCATGGATAACAAGATCGGAGAGAACGACGAGTGCAACGGACGTAGTGGCAAGAGCTTCTTCTTCCGGGTTCTGTCGTTCATGATGAAAACTGTCAAGCTCTCTGGACGCAATCCTAAGCTGATGGATAATCCGCACGTCTTTGACCAGGTGACACAGGACACGGATCTTCTCCTCGTGGACGACTGCGACAGATACCTTAACCTCGGGCTATTTTATGATAACATCACGTCCGACATGACGGTAAACCCGAAGAACAACCATTCGTTCACGATCGGCTTTGACGACAGTCCGAAACTGGCTTTTACGACGAACTACGTTCCTACAGACTTTGATCCGTCTTCGGAGGCGAGATCATTGTACATGGTCTTCTCTGACTGGTATCACCAAAAGACGGAGGAGAATGATTACTACGACAACCGATCGATACGCGATGATTTCGGAAAGACACTCTACGCCTATGACTACACGGAGGAGGAGTGGAATGCAGATCTCAACTTCTGGCTGCAATGCTGCCAGTTTTATCTGTCCGTGATGGACAGTGGCGTGAAACCACAACCCCCCATGGAGAATATCATCCGACGGAAGTATAAGGCCGACATGGGGACAAACTTCGAGGATTGGGCCAATGGGTACTTCTCGATGGAAGGGGAACACCTTGATGAGTATCTGGAACGCGATGTCGTCTTCTCAGACTATGCGAGATATGCCAACGTCAACAGGATCACGATGCAGAGCTTCACCAAGAAGATGAAGGCCTTCTGTGAGTTCTGCCCCTGGATTGAGGAGATGAATCCCAAGGATCTACTTAATTCATCGGGCCGCATCCAGCGCAAAGTGGAGGTCGCCCCAGGAAAAAAGGTGGTTAAGGATATGATATACGTCAGAAGCAAGCCCGTCAACGAGATGGATATAGCGCCCGACACACCAAAGGAGCAGTCGTTGTTCGAAGATTCTGACGCACCGTTCTAAGATTTCATAGTTCTGTTTTTTTTTTCGAAACGGTGGTTCTGCGTGAGCAGGACCACCGTTTCGTTTGGTGGCCACCTGCAAAAGTGTTCCGAAATAGAACAATCGCCGTTTTCGCTCTCCCCACCACCCCTCTATCTTTTTCGTTCCAAAACTTTGCAACTTTGTAACCGATGTTTGAAAAAGAAGTTAAACCATTGAATATAAGAAGATTGGTTGCGGTTGCAAAAGTAACAAACTTGGGTAACAAGTGGTTGCAAAAATGAAATAGATTGTTACCAAGCCTCGTCCAGGCTTGCCAGTTGCAAAAAATGGGCGTAGACAACAAACTTGCAACAGAACACGACGAAGATTGTAACCATTGAAAATCAACACATTACAGATGTGGTAACAAGATTTTCGCGGTTGCAAACTTTTCTGACGAAATCAGACCAAGAAGAAAGGCGTACCCCCAAAAAAGAAGAATGAGGTGAAAAAAGCGAAAAGAAAGTGTTCTGTTTTTACGTATAAATTTGGAAACACGAGATATTTTTCCTACCTTTGTAGGAAAAATATCTGAAAAGAGATGAGCAAGATGGTCTTTTACATGGAGGTGAAACCCTTTCTCGCACAATGGCTTACTTACCATTTCGGAGATCCTGTCACATTCCCCGCCCGATCGGCGGAGAACGCCTGCATCAGGCGATTCGTGGCGCTGAATCCGAAAGGTAAGGACTATGTACCGATGAAGCCGGGTGAAGGTTGCGTAGCCGTCTCAATACCCGAGACGAAGCAACGCAAGACAATATGCTGGAATTATATGTCGAAAACGGCGTGCGCAGCACTGACAGAAGTGATCGAGGACACGTTCAAGATGCAAATGTGGCTAGAGCTCAACGAAATGTCACGCTGTGGATGCACCCTTCTCAAATGTATCAGGGCGTGGTGTGAGAACAATGGGATAGACACTGAGTATGACTACACCCTGAAGATGCGCTTCCAGCGTATGCGAAACTCGTATTTGAAGAATGGGGTCGATCTTCGCAGACGTTCTAAGGGGATAGCATAAGAAAAGTGAGTTTTTTTTGAAATCATTTCCACCATGAGGGCGTTTTTGTTCCGGTGCGAATGGTGGGTAAGGTATAGAAATGACAGCAAGTTCGACAAAATTAATAATTTCGGTTGAGCGTACAGAGTGCGCCAACTTGAAGAAGCTAGTGAAAGTGGCTCCGTCTATAGTAAGAATCCCTAAAGATATTATCTGGGAAAAGGTGACGACCAGACCACATCCGTCATTGGTCGTCAGCGAGAAACTAGATAGCAAGGAGTCCATATATACGGCAACTGTCAAGTTTTTTACTTGTCAGGAACTTGACAGCGGGAAGAAATACGCTTACAGACTGAGGGCGCTGGACGGTCAATCCTTTCTTGTAGGGACAAACAAACGACCATTCCCGGTTTTCAGCATACAAATAAACTACCCAGATAAACCGTCGGAAAACCAATGGAATGAGGTGACGATCACGTGGAGTACGCCGTATGCAGTACCGCAAATGGTCCCTTAGAGGGTGTTTTTGCCGATAATAGAAATATATTACCTTTGCTTTCGAAATCAAACCCAACCAAAATGCAATACGATATAGTCATATCAGGAATGATCGGAGGATGGGACTGCCTGTCCACCGGCTATTTGCGGTATCTGCTCAACTTGAACCGCGGAAAAGACGTGCATGTGGCGTTCTGCTCATTGGGAGGATATGTCAAAGATGGACTGGAGATGAACCAGCTGTTCAAGGATCATGGCAAGGTACATGCGCATGCGTTCGGAATGAACGCGAGCATTTCCACCATAGCAATGCTGGGATGCAAGACCATCGACATTGTTAAGGGAAGCTTCTTCCTCATCCACAACACATCGATGCTCATCCTTAAGTACGACCAGCAGAACAAGGAGCAGCTGGATGAATACATCAAGACCGTGACCAAGCAGCGGAATGACCTGAACACCTTTGACGACGCACTTGCGCAAATGTACGCAGATAAATCTGGAAAGACTAAGGAGGAATGCGCCGAGCAGATGAAGAAGGGCAATTGGCTCACAGCGCAGCAAGCCGTTGACTTTGGTCTCGTGGATTCACTGCGAGAAGACGAGGAGGACGAGAAGGCCTCTGTTCGAAATGCGAATCAGTTTGTCAATCTTTTCAGCATCAACAATAATATATATGAGGAGGCAGGCATACCGCCGTTGCCTGATCAGAGCAAAGACTCCTCTTCGATGAGTCTCGTGGCTGATGGCAATGGCAATCCAACTCAGACATTTCTGCAAAAGACGCTGCAGGGTGTCAAGAACCTGCTCCACCTAACGGACGTCAATAACAAGAAAAAAGAAATGAGTAAAGCAGCACTTTCTCGCATTGAGAATGCGGTTGGCGTCTCTGGGATCACAATCTCAGACGATGGCAATCTCACGCTTAGCGCGGAGCAGGCTCAGAAACTCGACGAGGCCCTCGCAGAGACCTCTGTGGGAAGCAAGGAGGAGGCGGAGCAAGCTGGACAGGCCACGCAGCAGGCTACGGGAGTAGCCAAGGAACTGGCTACAGTGAAGGACGAGCTGGCGAAAGCCCGCAAGGAACTCGATGAGAAGGACGAGCAGATTAAGAACCTTCAGGGAAGCACTTCCCCGAAGGATGGTACTAACGGGAATCCAGCAGACCAGCAGCCAGCCTTGACTGCACGGGCCATTGCTGATTCTGTAAAAGGCATTTAAAAATGGCAGATACGAAACTGAAAGTAGGCGATGTGACCTTTACCCCAGCGGAACTCTCCAAGACGTATCAGACCTATCGAAAGGAACTGATCGTGCAGCCCATGCTTGCCATGGACAAGCTGCTCCAGCACTGCTCGGTACGAACGGGTATCCGCTACCGTGAGACGGTGACAGAGATGAGCGGCACATTCGAGATCGGAAACTACAAAAAGGACAAGAAGCACAATGCGGATGTCAATTTCGACGGTCGAGTGCTTGAGACGTTCTTCGGCAACTGCGTGGAGACCATTGACCCCAACGCTATCTATCAGTCAATCTGGGGTAGCGACATCACTAAAGGTGATGGACTGAGAAACGTCCCGTATGTCGTACAGGTCTGTGCGTACATTCTTAAGAAGCTCGGCGAGCGTCTGTATATGAATGCGTTCACGGCCAAACATGACGGCACTGTCTTTGATAAGACGGCGTCATTCTTCAATGGTTTTAAGACGATCATCGACAACGATATTGCTGGCACCAATGAGAACAAGAAAGTGTATATCTCCGAGTCCATTGGGAACCTCTACTATTTCAACGAATCTCTCACCAAGGAGAATGCGGAGGACGCATTGAAGGATTTCTACTGGGGCGAGAATATCAGCGATGTGCTTCGCAATCAGGATTTGAAGATGTTCATCAACAGCAGGCTGTACCACTTCTATACAGAGGCGTATCAGACGCGCCACGGTGCGCTCCCCTATAACCAGAGCTACGACAAGCGGGTCCTGGAGGGTGCCGAGAACGTGGAGCTGGTACCGCTGTCTTGTGTGCCGATGGACTTCATGCTCCTCACGCCGAAGAACAATATTCTGCTGCTGTATAACCAGAAGACAGCCGATGAGAACTATACCGTAGAGCGCTCGCTTGATAACCACTACGACGTAGATTTCATTGGCAACCTTTTCTTCGGCACGCAGTTCGAGAGTGTGTCGCCGGAGGTGTTCGCCGTAGCGATGAAAAAAACAATGTAGTCAAGTAGGGGGTGTTCGGTTTCCCAGGACACTCCCGCCAATAATATAGATAACAATTATGGCAAAATGCACGAAAAATGCCTCCATCTATGAAGATTTGGAGAAGTGCCCGGGACAGAAGAAACTGCCGGGTATTCGTGATTATGTGTATAGCGTCTCCAAGCGTGACATAGTAACCTACCCTTCCGTGCCCGACGCACCAGCTTCATTGAAAGAGGCTGCCGTAGCCAAGGGTGACTATTTGCTCGCTGCCGACAAGTACTTCACCAAGGTAGGTATCGTCAAGGATGATGGACAGCTGCAGGTAGAGAACCAGGGTACCGACGGCTGTAAGACGTTCAAGAACACACTGACATTCGGCATTCCAGGCACGGAGGAAGAGGCCACGGGATACATCGACCAGATGAACAATGACGAGATGATCTATCTGTTCTTCCAACGTAACGGCAAGGCGCGTATCATCGGATCAGAGGACTTCTCACCGGAGTTGTCCTTGAAGCAGGACACTGGCAAGACGGCCACCGATGCCAACACCACGGCGGTGGAGGCTGTGGTGACAGATCTTCATCCCGCCCCGTTCTATACGGGTAAGATTCACACACAGGACGGCGACATCGATGGCGCGACTGGCAAGCTGGTCACGGCGAGCTCGGCTGGTAAGAAGGAGTAAGAACGGTGAAATGTCCAAACTGACAAATAGTCTCTTCTTTGGCTAATTGTAAAACACCTGGAGGCGGTTGTCATTGTCTAATGATGCCGCCTCTTCTAAATTATTTAAATAATGAAAATTGACAACCAACTGACGGAACGCATCGAGGCGTGGCTTGCCATGCCTGAACATACCGATGATGCGGATATCATGGAAGGTGCGCTGATGCTGCTGCAGCTCAACAGGAACAGGCAGTTGTTCCAAACCGTCTCTACATGTCCTCAACGCTTCGTGAAGACAGTGGAATATGAGCTGCGTAAATTCCTTCCGATGCGGAAGCGTGGACAGACTTGTCAGGACGTGATGAAAGAGGCGACAGAACTTCTCGGTGAGCTGAAAGAGGTCGTTCCGACAAAGCCTGTCAATGGCGATGTGATAGCCGAGGCGGCTGAAGACATACTTCCAGGACGTAACGGAAGACGTCCGGACCATGACGGATTACCTCAGGACATACAGGCCATCTGGGCGGAGAACGCGGAGCGATGGAAGAAGATCAAGGAGCTGTATAACAGATGCCTTGCCATCACACAGCCATGTGACCTCGCTGAGTCGCTCAATGCCTTGAAGGATACTTGGTATAAGTACAAGGCTGAGTTTGCGCGCTACGACGAGTACGTCGCACAGAATGACGAGGAGCAGGGAGAGGAAGTGTCAGACCCGATGAAGTTGGCGAAGAGCATTACCAACGCTCGCTCCTATATCAGCAAGAATCTTGAGAAACTGCTCAACATGAAGTTGGCAGCGGAAGAGACTGGTCAGGGCAAAGCATTCGAGGATTACGAGGGACTGCGAAAACTGGTGGAGGAACGCGTACGGATCCTCAACGAGAATCATCAGCCAATAGGAAACGACCTGCTTAGCAAGCTTGCTGCCGCGGGCGTTATGATCTCCAAGCCTGCAGAGGAGGCCACTACCAACGATGCCGATGGCAAGGGGGAGGAATATTGACACGCTACTCCGCCCATTGAGGATCGCGCCGACGCAGTACTACCTCGGCACAGGACTGCATACGCTCGGTCTGTTGGGGTGGATTCTCCAACAGACCGGGAAGGCTGATGTCTGGGTGAGCACCTTTTCTACCAGCGACGCATTCCTTTCTGGATTCCTTAATCTGAGAAAGAAAGGCGATGTAGGGAGCGCAATGCTGGTGGCCGATATGAAAGCATCGAGGAAGACCATGACGCTGTATCGCTTGATGCAGGGATGCTTTGACCATGTCTTTCTCGCCCAGAACCACTCAAAGGTGGTCTTGGTAAAGAACGAGCAATGGAAGGTTACGGTCATATCGTCGCAAAACCAGACATACGGAGACCGGGCGGAGTGTACAATGGTGACAGTGTCGGAGAAGGCTTTCCAACAAGTTTTTGACGGCCTGGACAACATCATAACACATAGATCGATTAAACTGGATGGATTTTTCGATAGAAGAGCTAAAGCGGATAGAAGAGCTGGCGATGGATCTGATGTCTCCCTCGGAGATTGGCGTCCTTTTGGGGTATGACCAGAAGGGGTTTGAGGACGAAGTCAGGTCTAACGGCACACAGGCTTATGAAGTTTATAGGAGAGGGGCCGTTACGACGCTCCACCAGGTAAGAAGGACTCTGCTCGATGCGGCAGCAGCGGGCTCGCCATTCGCCATACAGAAGGTATGTGACTTCGCGTTGACTATCCAAGGCATGATAGAGACATGAGTGTTCCAATCAACATAGACCAATACTCAAAACTCGTTGTTATGAATGACAACGAGCTTGCGGAGCAACGTGTCGCCGTGGCCGTACGTGAACGGTTGAAACGGCTTCGCGGTATGTACGCATACTGGCTGCAGTTCCCTACGAAATCCTCCAAGGATCTCGTGGAATATGCTGTGAGGATGTTTGGAATTGGACGGTCGCAGGCCTATGACGACCTTCATATCACACAGATTCTCCTTGGAAGCCTCCAGCAAGCTTCCAAGGAGTTTATGCGATGGAAGATTAATCAGGATTTGGAACACGACCTAAGGATTGCCAGGAGCAAGGGGGACATGCGTGCTGTAGCCAGCATCGAGAAAGCGAGAATTCTCAACAACCGGACGGACAAGGATGATGAACCAGAGCTGGAGTTCGATAAAATTGTACCGCAAAACTTCATTCCGACCGATGATCCGACGGTTATTGGAATTGCCAAGGTCGTCGGTCTTCGTGATAAGATCCGTAAATTGGAGAAAAAATACGGACGGGATATTGAGGATGCGGAATACCAGGAGGTGACGGATGACGGAGCAGGAGAATAGACAGTACTTCAATGACCCGCAGATGTATTCCCTGCTCATGAACACCCGCGACGAGGTGATCGTCGCAGGGCGTGGCGTGGGAAAAGGGGCGATACAAGCAGGACGGATGCAGTTCTGCTTTCAGGGGATGCCTGGTAGTATGGGGGGCTTCGTGTCGCCATCGGTTAAGCGGTGCCTGACGAACATCCTACCATCCATGCTCATCCACCTGGAGCGGTGGGGATTCAATAGGGATCTCCACTATGTCGTTGGAAAGAGACCGTGGAAAGCCCTCCATTGGAAAACGCCAATCTTTACGCCTGCCAACTGGGAGAATACCATATCGTTCTACAATGGATCTGTGTGCAATATCATATCCCAGGACAGGTCCGGAACGTCTAATTCCATGTCGCTTGACTATCTCATCATTGACGAGGCGAAGTTCATCAACTTCGAACAGCTCAAAGATGAGACTTTCCAGGCGAACCGAGGTAACGAGCAGTATTTCCGCGAGTTCCCATTGCATCATGGAATGACCATTACATCCGATATGCCCGTCACGAAGAAAGGCTCGTGGTTCCTTGGGTACAGGGATGACATGGACGGGGAACTGGTGGAGGCCATCGAGGGGCTGGTGTATGCGAGGTGGAAGGCGGTGCGGCGTATGGCTACTATGACTACAGACATGGATGCCATACAGCGAAAAATCATGCGCATCGACCGCCAACTGTCGTTTCTAAGGTCGAAATGTCTTCTGTATAAGGAATATTCGAGTATTCAGAACCTCGCTCTGCTGGGCGAGGAGTTTGTCCGTCGCGCCAAACGAGACCTACCTCCACTTACCTTTGCCACATCGATAATGTGCAAGCGGATCGCGATCAGTGCAGACGGGTTTTATGGCGGATTGCGGGAGGATGTCAACCTCTACACTGCACCAAATGAATCCGTATTGTGCCTTGATGCGCTCAATCAGGGCGGTGTCTCGGATGATTGTCGGCAGGATTCGGATCTCGATCCTACCCTTCCGCTTATCCTGGCATCCGATGCCAATTCTCTCATCAACTGGTTGGTGGTTGGCCAGGTGGGAAAGGACGGGAAGCTTCGCATCCTCAAATCGTTTTTCGTCAAATACGAGCGGAAGATCCCTGAACTGCTCGATGATTTCAACGATTACTATAGGTATCATCGGCACAGACAGGTAATATTCTATTACGACGCGACGTTTGTCGGTAATTCCTACGGTACGCATAGCGAGGCTTTCTATCGGCTAATCATCACGTCGCTCAAGCGCAAGCAGTGGAGCGTCAGGGATAAATACATCGGGAAACCGATGGATCATGTGCTGAAGAATGCGCTCATCAACCGCATGCTACGTGGACGTGCAAAACACATGGTACTGATAAACAGGGATAACAACCCCGACCTTCTTATCTCCATCACGTCAGCAGGCGTAAGAAACGGTAAGAAGGACAAATCGGGTGAAAAGCTGGCAGAGACGGAAGAGGATAAGTTGGAGAGCCGTACGGATGGTTCCGACGCTTTTGACACCTTATGCATCGGTGTAGAGAGGTTCCCCGTCATCGGTGGCAGGTCAACGACCAGCAACGACTATTCTAGGTAGCCCGCAAGGGCTCCATCTATATATGCGGGGTGTCCGGGTTCCGGATGCCCCTTCTCTGTATGCTGTCATTCGCCTTTTTTCTTGGAGCGACTATCGGATTCCAAAAACCCTCGTTACATTTCCAATCGTTAAGAACCGAAAGAATGATGAGAGAGCTTGTAGAGCACATGGATCATGGCGAGGTTTAAACACCCGCGGCGGAGAGGCCATCTGCGGCAAGCTTCAACGGCCACTCCGCCATGGGCAGACAGGATGGGTGGTATAGTTCATGGTATGTGCGACCGATGATGACTCAACGGTCGCACATACCAAAGGATAAGCACCCGCAGCGAGGAGACCGTTTACGACAAACTTCCACGGCCACCCCGCCGTGGGCAGATAGGTTGGGTCATATGGTCCATAGTATGGGCAACCGACGATGACTCGACGGTCGCACATACCGAGAATGAGGAATTGCCAAAGGACAGTTTAGGGGTTGCAAATATCGGAAACCTCTTGACATATTCCGCACCAGCGAGGGAAGGCAGTTGCGGGCGGGGCGTAGGGCGGTGGGGGCTGCACAGGCAGCGTGTGACGGAGACCCCGAACCACAAATCGCTAATATCTTGGAAACGTGCGATTTGCGGTTCGTGAGCATGGAAAAAGGTTGCAAAAGCGCTTTGCGCTGCTCCCCTTCGCGACTTTCAGAGGGTTGAAAGTCGCGAAAAACGCCCGGTTGCCTAGCATAAGTGCCTTGACTACCGGGCAGGAAGGACAAAACAGATAGTGCGGAAAACGGCGTAGCAAGGCCGCTTTTGGTGCATTTCTTATCTTAACACTTGGCGAAATGTTAAAAAAGCCTCGTGTTATCATTTTTGTTAGCTTATAATTTTGTTGGTGCTAACTTTTTTGTTACCTTTGCACCGTCAAACGACAAGAGTTCACTAATTTCATGAAACATTCTGAATTCATTAGACAGTTGAGAAAGGCTGGATGCCTTTTGAAACGACATGGTGCCTCACACGACATCTGGGTCAATCCGAAAACGGGGGCTCAAGTTGCAGTTCCAAGGCACGGAAGCAAGGAAATCAAGAGCCTTACTGCAAAGAGGATTCTTGAAGATCTACTGAAATAAGCTAGGGCCGTCCGTTAAGAGGCGGACGGCTCCTACTTTTGGAATGGGAACGGGAATTTTTGAACTTTTATAAAAAAGTGAAATATGAAGGTAATTGCAAGTGTACAAAGACAGGTCGGAGAAAAAAACTATTCCTGCTACATGAGGGTAGATTGTGTGAAAGCGTCTTCCCTTGGTTATGGTGCTAGTGCCAAGTCTGCCATGATGGATATGCTTAAGGGATGGGAGGAAGTCAAGATGGATCTTATGGAAGATGGAAAGGAAGTGCCGAATTTGGAAGTGGAGTATGCTTTTGACTTGCCATCGCTCTTCAACTTCTATGACTTTATCAACATAGCAGGAGTCTCGAGAGAGATTGGTATCAGCGCAGCTGTAATGAGACAGTATGCTATTGGTGTGCGCAGGCCGAGCGATGAGCGAAAAGCACAGATTGTGAATGGAATCAGAAGGATCGCCGAGAAGCTGGAGACGGTGGCCGTTCTTTGATAAAATATAGAATGCTTCAATAATAAGAAGTTAGTGAATTCTGAGCCGCTGGCGCGTGAGCGTCGGCGGCTTTTTCGTTTTGTCTGTTGGCAAAGCCGTATTTTATGAACCGTTCTTCTCTCTGTAACTTTGCCGTATATTCAGACATATATGAGCATTACTATCAAACAGGGGCTGTCAGGAAGATATCTCTCACGTAATATCCCAGACTTGGAGGTCGGGTGCACAGGAGACCGCCTAGGAGTGAAGATTGCCGTCGATGCGACGGAAGTCTTCTCAGAGACGCTTTTCCCCGTAGATGGGTTGGTGGAACTAGCCGATCTCGGAGATCTTCTCACTCCCTACGCCCGGAAGAGCCTCGTCGCCTCCGTGGAGGTGACACTGACAGAAGGAGATGCATCGGCCTCGCTGACCACACAGAAGCAGACCTTCGAAGTAGTCTATTGTGAAGCGGACGTACCGACAGGCTGCGAGGATTTTACGAAAAACCATTTCCTTTCGCTTCTCCTTGGTGTGAAAGTAACGGGGATGGGAAGACTCGAATACTTGCATTACGCTGGGACGGAAGAGGCTTCCGTCACGGCACGCTATGATGATGGCACGGAGAAAACCTTCGAGCTGGATCCTGTTGGAGGTAATGGCCGATATACTACCATCGAGGTCAGCCCAGCACATTTCGCAAAGGAGGGAGCGGAGCTGATGGAGTACACCGTCAAGGCGGGCGGACGATTCCAGGAGTATGAGGTGGACTCACGACGCACAGACTGCGCACCTGTCCTGCTCTTTGTCAACTCCTTTGGCGTGGATGAGCTTATATACTGCACGGGGACCGCTACGAAGGCTCCCAGCTTTAAGAGGGAAAGTGCCTATATAAGGGGCATAAACAGGAACTACGCCATCACGGAGACCCGCACGTTCAAGGCTGACACGGGCATCCTCACGGAGGATATGGCCGACTGGTTCGGAGAGGTTCTTCGCTCTGGATGCGTCCGTATCGTAACGTTCTCTAACGGGAAACCAAACGTTGGTAAGGAAGTCGTCATTACCGAGTCGAAGAGTGAACAGAGCAATGATCCCGACGAGCTGACCAGATTCACGTTCAGCTATCAGTATGCTCAACGGAACCACAATGTAGTAGAGATGGAGCGAGAGGGAAGGGTTTTCGATAATACTTTTGACAACACATTCAACTGATTATGGAAACAAAAGGGCCTAACCCAATTCATTTCAGCGAGATGCAACGCTTGATGGATACGGCCTATCAGCGCAGGCAGACGCTCAACATTAAGGCTTTCCGGTCTGACGGAAACCGGGTGGAGTATCGTGGATGGATCATTCATCACCAGTACTGGAGAGGTGGATATGTGAGATTGGTGAACCCCGTGAACAGACAGATACGGTTGGTTCCGGAAGTGTTTATTTACGAGATTAACGGAATGAAAGTATATCTATGAGTGACAAGGAGTTAGAGCTAGCAAAAATAGGTAAGGAGGGACGCGTAGAAAAGTGGCGTCTCGTCCCGTCTGGAATCGGGAACGCTGCGAACTCTCTTACAACAGAGTTTGGCTCAAATACATCGGAGGTGTTCGACGAGGACGGCGGACGCGTAAACGTCATTCCTATCACGGTCAATGGCGTGCCTTATCAATATGTGCCGTTTGGTGTTGACAATATGCTTCCTTACAAAGTGAAGGATACGCTTCTTGACAATATGGTCACAGCGCAGTGTCAGGCGTACAACATCATGACCTGCTACGGACAGGGGATCCGCTTTGTCAATAGGGAGGACTTCAAGGATACTGATAATCGTGAGATCCTTGACTTCTGCCTCCGCAATTCCCTTCACGAGTGCTTCTTGGAACAGTGTACGGATATGAAGTTCTACTACTTCTCTGTGACATGCGTCATACTGAGCAGGGATGGGAAGAAGATTGTCAATGTCAGGAACAAGGATGCGTCCTTCTGCCGCTTTGAGTAAGCGCCTTCGACGAAGTCTGGAAATATCGAACATGTGTTCTTCGGCGATTTTAGGATAGGCCATTTTGACGAGCAGAAGATAGAGGTGATTCCACTTCTGGACTTCTGGGATCCGTTGGGTGATTTGGAGGTACGTATGGGATTACGGCCTGACCCGGAGACGGGATTGTTCCGCTTTCCCACTGGTCAGAGAAAGTTTGCCATCCTAAGTCGTATGCCTACGCCTGGCCTACAGTATTACCCCATGCCATACTATACGAGCGTGTTTAGGGATGCATGGCTTGACATATACCGCCTCATAGGAATCTCGAAACGTTTCATGATTAAGAACACATCGGCGCCACGGATACAGATAGAAGTCCATGAGGACTACTGGGACAACGTGTGCGACAATGAGATGATCTCGGATCCAGACAAGCGAAAGGAGAGAAAGGAGAAGGAGAAACGCGACATCATCGAGTTTGTCTGCGGCGTGGAAAATGCTGGCAAGGCCCTGGTGAGCGGGTATTACATCGACCCGAACGGCAAGGAGAACCGCATGGTGAGAGTGTCAACCATCACTGATGGGTCAAAGAAAGAGGGTGGCAACTGGAGCGATGATATGCAGGAAGCAGCAAATGCCCTGTGCTTTGCATTCGGCGTGCACCCCAACCTCGTGGGAGCCACACCGGGCAAGAGCCAGATGAACAACAGTGGAAGTGACAAACGTGAGCTCTTCACCCTGAAACAGGCCGTGGAGAAGGCGTTTCATGATGTGATGGCCAAGCCGTATCATGTGATTCTACACTACAACGGATGGTCTGAGAAATACACGGTAGATGTTCCAATGATCCAGCTCACGACACTCGATGAGAACAAGGATTCTGAGGTGGTGAGTGGACAAGCAAACAAGAAAGGAAGCGAAGATGGTGATGATTAACAAGGTGGATTTCGAGCGTGCGCTACCCGTTGGGGCTAGTTCTCACGAGGAGGTGTATTTGAGCGTGCAAGGGGCTATAGGGGAGCAGCTTGTCTGTAGTACGGAGTCATTGCTCGGAGAGGCTGGAGAGAAGATGGTGGATGCAGCGGAGAATGATAGTCCGCTGGTCCTTTTCTTCAAGAAATACGTCTGTCTGTCGGCGTTCCTGTCAGTGCTCAGACAACTGGATCTCGTGCTCACGCCAACGGGATTTGGGATTGTCAGCAATGACAACCTGAGTCCTGCAAGCAAGCAGCGCGTCGATGCGCTGGACGGTTTGCTCAGAACAGAGCGGATGAAGGCCCTGTCCATGACAGTGAACCTGCTTAGAAGTGAGGACTGGGGGAAAACAGATCAAGCGAAAAGGTATGTCCCCTATCTTTATGACGCCTATGCGTTCTTTTTCTCTGCCACACCGTACCGCACTTATCAGGACTGGACTGCTTTTCAGGGTGCAATCGAGGGGACGGACGACGTGCTGCGTGAGGCGATGGGAGACGAGCAGATGGAGACCCTCATCGACGCATTTAGGCGTGCGGACGCTTCGATGCCAAAAGTGTATACTGACGTGCAACGGTGTGTCGTCGCGCTGACGGAGAAATACGCTGTCTCGAAGGATGTCCGGGGAACCGGCTTGTTCAGAAAAATGATGCGCCTCCTCGATGCCGACGAGCATGCGGATACATTCAGACAGTATCGGAACAGTTCGAACTACAAAGCGAATCATCATGAGATTTTCGAGAACACAAAGGACAAACCAGGCTACTTCTTCGGTGGATAAGTCAAGACGGACGGTAACGGTGAATTTCACCGTTCCTGTCTCCTGGAGTCAGCTGACGCAGGAGCAGCTTCGCAGGGTGTTCGACCTACTCGTCGTCCACGAGGATATGACAGTGGTAAAGACCATTCTGCTAGTTGAGTTCTGCGGTCTGACCGTAGAGAGGAAGACGCGCTTCGGATGGAAATGCCAGACGACGGTGGACGGAAAGGAACGCATCGTCTATCTCAAAACCTGGGAAATACAGGATTTCATCGGGCAGTTGGAGTATATCAGCCAATTGGAGGACATGGACAATAGGTTGGATGTTGTCTGTGGCCTCCATGCGGCTGACCCGCTGATCAGGCACGGGGTGTCCTTCGAGGAGTACCTCTATGCGGAAAAGTATTACCAGAAGTTTGTCGAGACGCAGAACATGGAATGGCTGGACAATGTGGCCATGTGGCTGTACCGTGACGCTGATGGACGGGCTGCTGGATATGGTGACGCACTTGATGACCAGGGACGCGTCGTCGAGGAAATGACGCTCACCCCAGGTGAACGAGTAGGGACAATGCTCTGGTATGGGCATGTGAAACGGGTTATGGCGAACTCGTTCCCGCACTTTTTCCGAAAAACACAGGAATCGGATGAGGATCCTGGGGTTGTGAATTTCATCGAACTATATAACGTGCAACTTCGTGCGCTCACGGATGGGGACGTCACGAAGGAAAAGGAAGTGTTGCGCCTCGAATGCTGGCGGGCCTTGACTGAACTGGAGGCCAAGGCCAGGGAAGCGGAAGAACTGGAGAAGATACGGGAAAGGAAATAGAGATGGCACAGGAGAATCTATTTAACGCAAGGGGTTATTTCATGGAGCTCGCAGAGACCAATAGGCTTGCCAAGGAGAATCAATTCCTTGCCGGGTCTTGCAGTGGTCTTGCTGGACTTGAGACCATGATGGTCAATTTTAGGAAAGCACCTAACTACATTCTCGTCGATGACACCACGACGCAGAGTACCTACGGCAATGGCGTAGGCTACTTCCGTAAGGATGTCTATACCATCTTCATCGTCGCGGCTTACCATCATGACGATATGGTGGATAGAGAGATGAAACTAGACCTGTGCAGGAGAATCTTTCGGCAGATGCACGCCCGCCTGATCCATGACCGTGACGGCATGCGCTACGGAGACGCTCTAGAGTATCTGCAAGTGGACAGGGTATATTCCACAGAGCTGCCCAGGATGTTCATGAGTGGAATGACGGGACTGTATTTCATGGTATATAACGACGAGCCCATCGATCTTAGCTATGACGCAGCAGAGTGGACTGAGTAATATGACTCGTGATGACTTGGAGCAGTATGAGCGTGCTTGGGCGGACAACATGGTCAAGTTCTGGCAGGAGAAGATGATGGCTTTCTCGCCGCCAGTATATGATACGGGGATGCTCCATGACTCCTTGAGCGCCTTGATGCATCCTGGGCCAGTGACGACGATCACGCATCACTTCCTCGAATATGGCCTTTACGTGGCTGCGGGTACTGGCAACGGGTACCGAAGGGGTAACTCGGGCAAGGATGATGACGAGGGCCTGCAATTCATGCGCTGTGGAAAGTGGAAAAAAGGCAGAGGGCACCGCGTTTCCCGTGATTGGTTCTCGCGCAAATACATGTACAGCATCCATAGGCTAAATGAGAAAGAGGCTTGGTTCTACGGGGCAGCATATCAAGAAATGATGAGTAATGCGCTGAATGCGTTGTTCGGACAAGGAAAGACGACGACAGAGCGTACGTTAGGAAATCTTTAAAAAAGAAATGATTGGAATTGACAATATAATCAAGCAGCTTCGAATGCAATACGAGGCGATACGTGATGAACGACGGATGGCGGCTAACACGGCCACCCGCATCGGTGACGCATTCCTCTCGCTGCTGTCCTTTGGGCAGAGTTTCCTCGATGTCTTTCTTCGAAAAGATGTGGACGACACTGCGAAAGGCCGCATCACCTTCAATAACGGAGCTGTCAACAAGGGAATCGTGGTTTTCTCCGAGGATGGCACCTTTGCCGACGGTCTCACGGGCCACGGCGCCCGCATCTGTCCCGATGGTTCGGCGGAGCTCGATTCGCTGACGCTACGGCGCTTCCTGGAGGTGCCTGAGCTGCGCTTCAATCGGGTCTCCGTCCAGGTGGGCAACCAGTGGCGGGCGCCAGGTGGCGGCATCATCCGCTCCGTCTCGCCTGCCGCCGACGCCACGGGCACGGCCCTCCTCCATCTCGAAGAGGGGGAGATAGGATCGGTGGCCGTCGGAGACGTCTGCATGGGCATCTACCATTCCGAGACCGCCGCCGACAATGCCGAGGCCAACAGCGACGACAACCATGGCAACTTCCGTTTTGCAGGATTCTATACGGCCTACTGGGAGATCACCGCCGTCGAAGACTACACGGACGGCGAGACCGGTCAGACCTTCCACAATGGAAAGGTGTCCTACCGCCTCCGCCCCGTCTCTGCCAACTACCCGCGCCAGATGCACCCCACCGCCGCCATGCACTTCGTCTGCTATGGCAACCGTACCAACACCGCCCGCCAGTCCTCACGCTACTCCACGCTCACCTACGAGCGATTCCTCACGGGGGTCTCCGATTGGGAGTTCTCGCCGAATCAGATACAATTGCAGGTGGGCGACCTCAACGCCTTCTCGCCCAACCCCGGGATGGACTTCTCGGGCTACTCGGTCTATGCGAATAACATCTACCTCGACGGCTACCTCAAGCAGCTCGCAGAGCTCGGCGACCCAAACCCCTACACATATTCGGTGGACAACCTCGCCGACACGCTCGCCCTCGACGCCAAGGGCCAGCCGAAGCAGCCCGTGGTCTCCACGCTCGCCGACGGTTCCAAGTCGTGGCTGCTCCATACGTCCATACAGGTCCGACGTGGTCAGACGCTGCTCACCTGTCTGGAGGATGCGTCCGTCTCACCCGCCACGGGTCAGTACCGTCTTCTCTGTCTGTCCGTGGGATGCACGGCCCACTTCGACCACTCCACCCTCTACATCGACAGCGTCGAGTATTCCTCACGCCCCACGGCCTACGTCGAGGTGACGATCGACTGCGAGGGACGGGCCGCCCTCACCTACGTCTTCACCATCAAGGTCGTCGCCGATGGCGACAAGGGAGACCAGGGCAGGGACGGCACGGCCTACGGCACGCGGCGGCGCTATGCGCTCTCAGCACGCGCCACGTCCACCTCTCCCCATACGCCACCCTCCGACGTCACCACATGGCAGGACGTGCCCCTCGCCACCACCGACGCCCGCCCCTACCTTTGGATAGAGCTCACCGACTGGCAGCAGCAGGCGGGAGGCCTCCAGACCTTCTCGCCCGTCTCTTCTTACGTCCGACTGACGGGCGACCGGGGCCAGCGTGGAGAGGATGGCCTCGACGGCAAGGACGGCAAGTCGTGGACCCTCAGGGGCACGGCCCTCGGCCATGTCACCAACATGGCCTCGCTCCCCTCGCCAGCGCCCGACGGCGTCTTTCTCGTCGATACGGGAGCAGAGGGACTGCCCGTCGCCGTCCGACGGATGAGCGGCGCATGGGCCTCCATCACCACCAACCAGGGCGACGCCTACATCCTCGCCGGCGACGTGTGGATGGCCACCGAGACGGCATGGGCCAACCTCGGGCGCATACAGGGTGAGAAGGGAGACCGAGGACAGGCGGGCACCAACGGGCGCACATCGCGCATCTACCAGCGCCTCGACGACGGCCAGCAGCTCTACGACGGCTCCACCATCACCGCCGACGGTTTCTGCTACCTCGACTTCTACGCCGTGCCCTCCGACGCGACGAAGAGCGGATGGGACGTCTATCGCTGCATCAAGTCCTACGTCTATCAGGCGGCCCAGCACGCACTCCCGCCCGCCGATACGGACCACTGGCGCTCCGTCGGTGTCAATGCCGACTCGGCCTTCTTCTCCTTCCTCATCGCCCGCGATGCGCGCATCGACTTCCTCCAGGGCAATGCCATCGCCATCCGCAAGAAGCACGCCACGGCACCCTATGCGGGCATGGGTGGCGATTTCCCCTTCTGGGCGGGCGCTACTCAGCCCTATCCCGACGGCTCGGGCTTCAACGGCTCCACCTACACCTTCGCCGTCGATGAGGCGGGCAACCTCTTCGCCTCCTCGGCCTACCTCACGGGCACGATCCACGCCACCTCGGGCTCCATCGGAGGCTTCGCCATCCAGAACGGCGGACTGACAAACGCCGACGATGCGCGCAACGGCGTCACCATCACGCCGACCTCCATCACGGCCCAGTCCTCACGCTCCGAGGAGGGCCGCGTCCTGTTCGACACCCAGTCCAACATCGTGGGCGCCATCTCGGCTTCCAGCGGCAAGGAGATCTTTTGGCCCGTCGCCCTCCAGCTCACGGGCCGTCCCAACGACAGCTACACGGGCACGGCGCTCGACATCGTCCAGGGCATCACCCGTGGCCATCGGCCCGAGCCCGTCCTCATCGATGGCTCGGTCCAGCTGGTAGATACCAGCGACGCCTACAACGTGCCCAAGCCGCTCCAGCAGGGCTCGCCGACCTATGGCGACGGCCAGCGGGTCTATGTGCGCTCGGGCGCCGTCCTCGTCAATATAGCGGCAGCCACCGTCGCCCTGCCAAAGAACCCGCAGCACGGCGACTGCTACCTCTTCCTGCCCTGTGGGTCCTACCATCTCACCATCGACCCCGGCGCGCATGCCCTCACCATCGACTGCACGGTCTTCAAAAACAAGACCTACACCTGCGCCAAGCGCATGGTCTATCTCGTCTTCGTCGGGCGTGGTGCCTCGCCCTTCGGATGGGTCGGAAAGACGCTCCAGTAGTTCAAGAAGAAAAAGAAAAAAGAATGAATATCTCGCAAGACTTCTCCCTCACCGCCTCCGTCTGGGACGGCGACAAGTTCCTCATCGAGGCGGCCACGGCCAACGGCAGCCGCCAGATGAAGGTGACGGCAGAGGTGGTCCGTGCCTACCTCAACGGGACCGCGGGCCCATCCTCGGCCACAGACCGACGGGTGCTCCCCTTCCGTGGCTTCATGGATTCAGGCGAGATCTCGCCAGCATCAGCCTCTCCGGCCCTCCCGCTGGAGGTGTGGTTCGTCCGCTCAGCCGCACGCTTCGCCGTGGCTGAGCGTTCCTCCACCCCCGTATCCTCCTCAGCGCCGCCCAAGCTCTACGACAACTGGGAGGGCCGCAGCCTCTACAACGATGGCCTCTCCCCTGCCGCGGGCAACCTCTTCGTCTGCCAGTCCGACGATCGACCCTACTGGTGGACGGGCGCAGAGCTCCGACCCATCGTCACCGACACCACCGGCCAGGTCATAGCCGACGCCATACCCCTCGACGAGATAGACGCCATCACGGCGGCAGCCTCCCGTCCCTCTTCCTCCTCGCCCGCCAAGTCGCCCGCCTCGCCAACACCTGCAGCAGAGGAGGCAGCATCCCAAGAGGAAGCACCCGCAGCAGTAGCAGAGACGACAGAGGAAGAGAAAGAGCCCAAGGCGGCCGAGCTCATCGACACGACCCTCCGCTCCGCCTCGCTTGTAGATACGACCCTCCGCTCCGCCACCCTCATCGACAAGTCCAAGCGCTCGGCCACCATCATCGACAAGTCGAAGCGTTCGGCCACCATCATCGACAAGTCCAAGCGATCAGCCGACGTGACCACCGTCACGCCATCGGCCCGCATCATCACAGTAGGATAACCAATCACTCCACACATACACCATGGCATCATTTCTCGATTCAGCAGGCGTCACCCGCCTCGTCACCAAGCTCAAGACGATTTTTGCCGTCAAGGCCACCACCCTCGCAGGCTACGGCATCACCAACGGCGTCTCCTCCGTCTCCGTCACGGGCACGGGGCAGGCCGTCTCTGCCGCATCCATCAGCGGCCACACCCTCACGCTCACCAAGGGAGCCAGCCTCCCGACAGTGCGCCACGAGCGCCCCACATCGACCTCCATCCAGGTCTCCAACTTCACCAGCTCCGAGGAGCTCATCCTCGACCTCACCGCCGTCTCCTACTCAGCCGGGACGAAGTTCTGGATCAATTTCCTCCATACCGACATCACGCGCGGATATGGCCTCTACCGTGGATGCGTCATCACGGGTGCGCAGACCTGCACCGTCTCCTTCGGTGGCATCACGTCCATCAAGGGCGCCGTCACGCTCCAGGCCGCATCGGTCTATCATTTCACGCTCTGCACCAATGGCAGGAGCGGACAATACCTGGCCAAGGGCTACGTCCAGTGGCAGCGCATCTCGGCCTCGTAAATGACAACAACAAAACGATAACAAGAAAGTATAATTATTCATCACTTTTAATTCATAAAATAGTATGGCAAAGTATCTCGATTCCGCAGGCGTAACCCGCCTTGTTACCAAACTCAAAACCGACGTCATCCCCAGCGTCAAAGTCAACGCAGCCAAAGCAGCCGACACCGTACCCGCATCGGGCATCACGGGCGTCATCGACATCTCCCACATCCCGCAGGGAGCCCTGGAGCGTGTCGTCACCGTCGCAGACGATGCGGCCCGCTACAAGCTCACCACCTCCCAGGTCCAGCTCGGCGACACCGTCAAGGTGACGGCCACGGGACGCATGTATATCGTCGTCGATGAGAGCAAGCTCTCCACCTCGGCAGGCTACATGGAGTACGCTGCGGGCACCGCAGCCTCCGTACCCTGGTCGGGCGTCACGGGCAAGCCCTCCACCTTCACGCCCTCAGCCCACAACCACACCATGAAGCTCAAGATTGGTGCCACCACCAAGGACGGCTCCACCTCCGGCACCACTTCATGGTCCAAGCAGGACATCATCGGCACGCCCTCCGTCAGCGGATCGGGCAACGCCGTGACGGGGATGACGGTCAGCGGCGACACCGTCACGCTCACCAAGGGCACCACCTTCGCCACCAAGGCGCAGAACGACGCCCTCGACCAGCGCGTCTCGGTCCTCGAAGACTTCACGGGAGGCACAGGCGGCGGACTGGGAGACCAGCTCAACGTGGCGGGCTACGACGTCGTCCGCTTCGATGGCTTCCTCGCCTCCAAGCCCACCCTCCAGCAGACCTCGACCATGTCCGTCGTGGCCCTCGTCATCGTCAAGTCCGCCACCCCCAGCACCACGCCGGGAGCCGTGGCCATCGATAGCATCATCGCCAGCGACGGTAGCAAGTACTACGGCAACTGGAAGGATTTCAACATCGCCACGCCCGACGAAGCCACCAAAAAGCAGGTGCATCTTCACAAGATCTACCTCGACACCTCCACGGGCAAGGCCTACTACGCCGTGGATGCCACCACGCTCAAGGAGATCGACGGAGGCGACGTAGCCATGACCACCTCCGAGGTCGATGCAGCCGTCGCAGCTGCCAAGTAACCACCACCAGGGGCGGTGCCCTCCCGCCCCCTGGTCCTTCCAACCAAAAGTAACAACATCATGAACAAGAGACAGATCACCCACATCTTCGTCCACTGCACGGCCACACTACCCTCCGCCACCGTCGATTCGCTGCGCGCCGGCTGGAAGGCTATCGGGTGGAGCAACCCGGGCTACCACTACGTCGTCAAGCCCTCCGGAGAAGTCGTCAACCTCCAGCCCGAGGACAAGGCCTCCAACGGCGTAAAGGGCTACAACGCCCACGCCATCCATGTGGCCTACATCGGAGGAATAGGCCTTCACAAGGCTAATCCCCGTGACGTAGGGAGCGCCCATATCGAGGACACCCGCACGCCTGCGCAGAAGTCCGCGCTGCGCGCCCTCCTCGCCGACATCCATAGCAGATACCCCAAGGCCATCATCCTCGGCCACCGCTCCATTTGGGGTGAAGACTCACCCGGTAAGTGGCACAAGCAATGTCCATGTTTCAATGCTGCAAAGGAATATGCAGACATTTAAGCATTTTTTTTCGTAAGAAACAAGCAGTTGGCTTAGAGCTATAATCCCCTGATGCACTGTAAAGACACATCAGGGGCTTTTTTTTAAAAAAACTATCAAAAAAAATAGTCTTTCCTTTGGTTACTATCCAAAAAGGTAGTACCTTTGCAGTGTTCAAATAAAAAACCAACGCATGAAAAAAGAAATGTTCAAGATGGAAGTCACGTTTGAGGAAAAAGAACTGATAGAATCCATCCGCAATTATTGCAAAAGCTATCCAGACGGCTACCCTCACCTGTTAGAGTTCGCTCAAGATCTATTCGACAGAATGACGGATATGCCAAGATGAATTACTGCCCCTCCCTCCGGGGAGGGGTGAAAACAACAACATAAAACTAAAAACAATGGAGACAGTAGTGAAGAAAGCGGATAAAATAACCGACATGAAGCAACGCATGAGCGACATCTATCTTGCCGTATCATGGAGAGAGATTGCACGTACTTATTTCGACAAGTCTGTGCCGTGGTTTCAGCACAAAATGTATGGTATTGACGGAAATGGCGGCGTGGGAGGATTCACGGAAGAGGAGGCAGGGCAACTGCGAAACGCCCTCATTGACCTTAGCAACCGCATCCGCCATGCGGCTGAAAAGATCCCGTTACAAACTCCTACCATATAGATTATTTGAACAGTAGCACAGCTACGCGAGAGGTCGCCAGTATTCATGCGCTGGTGGCCTCTTTTTTTTTACACAGAAGCCGCAATCACCCAAGGAGTGAAGGATACGCAACGGGCTTGATTTGTATTTTCCGTTTCCCATTCTTTTCTGTACATTTGCATCAGTTTTTAAAAGAAATAGATATGTCTAAAGATAGTAAGGAGAGAATACAGTATATCTCAGCATGTGTCATGCTTGGCAGTGGCATTCTGCTGACGTTCCTGTGCTTCTTCCTCAATCATTACAAGATCGAGGATTCTGTACTCTGGTACGTGGCCCAATCGCTAGTCTATGCGGGCTCGGTGTTTGGCATCACGATGTATATCTCTACGACCAGAAGGGAGATTACCAATTTTCTCAACGACCGTCTTGGAGGCGGCAAGGAGGACAGATTGGCCAAGGAGGGAACCGCATGAGCAGGAGAGGTATGAAAGGCATAGGAGTGCTCCTTGCGGTCCTTCTTTTCCTAGTCTGCGTGGTGGCGTACGTGTGGCTGATGCGTGAACGGCTGAAAGTGCTCATGGAAGAGAATGAGCGAATCTCCGTGGAGCTGGCCAACGCCATGGCGGGCAATGTGCTCGTGCGAGACACCATACGGGACAGCGTTCAGGTAGTCAGCGCACCCGTGGTGGTTGTCGGAAGCAAATCCTATAAAAAGGAGGTGGCCGACAAAGAGCTGCTGAAGGACTTGGGGCTGAAGCCACCGCAGGTCGAGGAACAGCAGACTACCGTGACGGTTATCCATGATACCGTGACCATGCGGCTCGCGCCGGACAGTGCGTCGTTCGTCTATTCCGACTACTGGGCGGATTTCCGACTGACAGTGTCACCGTCGGACACGACGCTAGCCTACTCGGTACGCGACTCCGTCTCCACCATCGTCCATCGCGACTACAAACACAGGTTTCTGTGGTGGAGATGGGGAACGAAAGGGTATAGGGTGAAGGTTGTCAATTACAATCCTCACGCTCGACTGCTCTATGAACAGTATGTACGCGTGAGGAAACGATAAGTGCGATTGGTGTTTTTATTGTTAATATCTCTGGTTTTAACGTAAATCTTTTCATTTCACAGGTGGAGTGGCCGTCGCGAGACGGTCCTGCATTGTTTACTTGTAAGAGCAAAGTTGTTAGATAAGGTTTTTAGTTATTTCGAGCGGGCGGAGGTTGTGAAATCTCTGCCCGCATTCGTTGTTAGCATCTTTTAATCAAGATAAATTGAAAAACGCCTGCGCTGCATGTTTCAGTGAGAGTGCGTACCTTTGCAACCGTAAACAAGAAACAAGCATATAATAAAAACAACGGAGGCACCAAACGTTAAAAAACACGCTTCACGCTTATTTTTACTACAAAATATTTGGTGGTTCGGACTTTTTCCCTTAACTTTGCCATCGCTTACATGACGATGGTAAACCATCCCGGAGAGCAGCGGTACTGCTCGAACATATAGGTGCGGGCATTTTTTGTGTCCGCACATGAAGGGAGAGCAGCCCTTCATGTAGATATATTGGCGGTTGCCATTCCGTAAAGATTAGATTAAGCCCTTCGGGTGGAAGTCATCGTCTTGTAAGCAGCGGGATGTGCAGCCGCCTTTTCTGTGCTTACGGCCCAGCGTGTTCTGGGAGTGCTTACAAGATGATGCGTCATGAATCAGACGACTATCAACATCACCGCGCGGCAGGACCTTGCGCAGGTGAGCCTTCGGAAGAAGGTCGGAGAAATGGTCCAGGGTGTGAACAAATGGCTCGATGCGAAGAGCGGATTCTATAGCCGTATCTGCGGATTCTCCGTGACGCGCCGGGTGGTGGCCCGCGTCAATACAGTGACGCTCTCCCTTATGGTGGGGGCGGCATGCGTGGAGCAGGCGCCACTGGCGAGCCTCACGGCAATGGCCGTGGCTGGATGGATGGTTTGGAGAGTAAACCAGGGTAGCAACTCTGAGAAGAAAGGAGGAGCGGCATGAGTAAGCTGATACTAGAAAAGCTGACCGAAAATCAGCTGGAGACCTTAAGGATTCTCTTGGACGAGAATCGCATCGCAAACGACATCGAGCTTCTGTTCGAGATTAGAGATGATATCATAGACGAATTCGCCAATGCCAATGCCGACGGGAATGATAGCAAAAAGTATAAAGACCAATTGGTGGGGCTTACACGGATTATCCAACTGTGGCGTCAAGTAAGGAGGAACATGCGATGAAAGAGAGGAACGATTTCGAGCAGTGGAATGACTATGTGAACAGCTTCGAAAGGAACGAAGCATGGCGCATGAGCCTGGAGATCGCAAACATGGTACTGGAAGCATACTTCCAAAGCCGCGATTCCTTCCCAGGGACGAGCCTGATGGGGGAAGACCTCGTTGATGACTCCAAGACGACGGACGAGATTGTCGAGGAGGTATCAACGATGATGGACATCGACAAAGAGATCGTCGCTATTTGGATGCGCTACCACGGTTTCCATATCAAAACCATGGAGGACGGCACCGTCAAATGGGCCATCTGGCGGGATATGAAGCCGCTGCTGTAACCCATCGGGGGTACGCCCCGTATCCCTTGGAGCTGCGCTTGTAGCTCCTGGGGACGACGGGGAAGCGATAGAGTTAGAACACATTTTTTACATTGACAAGGGGTTCATGGTTCGTGAGGATAGTGTGCCCCGCTTTTTCCACTGGAAGTCGAACGATGTGATAGGATAAAATACTATTCCTTCAAATAATGTGTCGAAAACTTGCGGGAAAGAGCATTTTTCCTTATCTTTGTAATCGAATCGCTACACGTGGCATGCCATTCAGGCCAACTAGATGGCTCTGCCTTCAATACTCGGCGTCTTTCAATAAACAATCAATCTTTCTAAATACGATCATATATGATGAACTTTTTTTTATTAATGCTAACATGGCTGATATGCTACCTTGTGACGAGGGAGAAAAAAACGACTAGTTGGAACAATTACAAGCCAACTAGCAAGGAGGACATTTTACGAAGCCTGATCGACCGCGACAAATACGAGGAGGAAACACAACGTTTGATAGGGAACGAGGTAATAGCTGATAGTTTGAGGGAGAAATGGATGAAGAACGAGGAGGAGTTGGAAGCGCTTAAGAAGGCCAAGCAGGAGGAATTCGAGAGAAGCTTGAAGAATCCGACGTTCGAACAGAAGGTGCTATTTTACTCCTGTACAGTAATTTTGTGGATTGGAATTATCGCGTTTGTCTTTTTCTTTTACCACAAAGTACTGCCCCTCCTGTAATAATGACGGAATGAGCGGACTGCTTCCACCGTGTTCCCCATGTGTATGTATTTTCGTAGAAAAAAAGTAGATGCTACTTTTGGACTCAATTTCCAAAAGTAGCATTATTCTATGGCACGTAATACACAACAATTCGAGACCGTTGTCACCCTCAATGCACAACAGGCACAGAACCAGTTGGCTAAGATGGAAGAGAACTTGAAAAAACTCCGGAAGGACAAGGCAGAGCTTCTGTCTGGCAAAAGCTACAAGCCCGAGGATTTGCGTGAGCTCAACAAGGAGATACGTCAGGCCGAGGGACTGATGGGGACATACCGCGGCAGCATCACTCAGACGATCAAGACACTCTCCGACCTCGACAATGCGAGCCTCGGTGAGATACAGACCGCCGTGCGCAATCTGAAGAAGGAGATGAGAAACGTCACCTCCGAGGATGAGTATGCCCGCATGGATGCTCTCTTACAAAAGGCCAATGCACGCATCATCCAGTTGAAAAGCGAAGCGGGAGAGACCGCTCAGGAGATGCGCCGGTTAGCGGAAGCTGGGCAAACCACAGCATCCGTATTGGCTAACATCGAGAATGCCTCACTTTATGACTTGAAGACAGCGGCGGCAACGCTCAATGAGGAGATGCTGAAGGCAAAGCCTGCTTCCTCTGCTTATGTTCATGCAGAAGAGAACCTGCATAAAGTCAACGACAGAATCCGCTCTCTGACGGAGGGCCAACGATTGGCGGCAAAAACGCTGGAGCAGTACAACAGCGAAGCCAATAAAATAACGAAAACTCAGAAACAGATAGACGCTGAAAATCATATAATAGAGAATACGATTAAAAACCTCAGCCATTCAAGTTTGCGAGATCTTGAGGCTTCCTTAAAGATGGTCAAGGAACAAATGGGCCAGTTTAAGGATAGAGGAGATGCAGGTTTTAAGGAACTGGCGGAGAAGGCGCGAAAACTCGATTCAGAAATTAAGAAGGTCAATGAATCTATTTCAGGTAAAACTGGAAATGTTTTCGGTAGATGGTGGCAGAGACTCAATGATAATTGGGGAGCCATGACGCAGGCTTGGGGGGCATTCACTGGCCTTACAGACACCGTGCGTCAGACGACGGCCGCTTTTGCCGAGATGGACCAGGAGATGGTCAACGTCCAAAAATATACGGGCCAAACCAAGAAGGAGGTGGTGGCCATGAATGAGGACTTCAAAAGGATGAATACCCGTACAGCGCGCGAGGAACTCAATCAACTGGCTGGTTCTGCAGGACGACTGGGCATCACGGCCACGAGCGATATTGAGGAATTCGTCGATGCAGCCGACAAGATTAATGTAGCACTGGGCGATGACCTCGGTGAGAAGGCCGTTGATCAGATTGGTAAACTCGCGATGATGTTCGGCGAGGACAAGAAAAAAGGATTGCGTGGGGCGATGCTTTCCACGGGCTCCGCCATCAATGAGTTGGCACAAAGCTCGTCAGCATCTGCGGGATACCTTGTCGATTTCACGGCACGCTTGTCGGGAGTGGGTAAACAGGCGGGACTGACACAACAACAGATCATGGGCTTCGCTTCCGTCCTAGACCAGAACATGCAGCAGGACGAGACAGCAGCCACGGCCATGCAGAACCTGATCACGAAGATGTTTCAGCAGCCTGCTAAGTTTGCCGCACTGGCTGGCAAGAGCGTCAAAGAATTTACCAACCTCCTGAAGAATGATGCCAACGAGGCACTGATCCAGTTCTTCGGTGCCATGCGCAAGAACGGCGGGTTCGCACAGCTTGCGCCGATGTTTGACGAGATGAAAATGGACGGAAGCCGTGCCGTCGGCGTACTCTCGGTCATTGCGGATAAGCTGGCCGATGTGAAGGTGGCACAGGAGACGGCCAATAGGGCCTATGCGTCTGGACAGTCCGTCATAGACGAGTTCAATACCCAGATGTCAAGCCAACAAGCAGCGCTTGACATGGCTAAAAAAGACTTCAAGGAGTTGGCCATTGAACTCGGAGAGCAACTACTGCCCGTCGTGAAATACACCATATCGACGGGAGCGCTCCTCGTCAAGTCGCTTCTGACCATTATCAATTTCACGCGCCAACACTACAAAGGGATCATTGCGTTGAGTGCGGCAATAGCTACCATTGCTTCCATCTACTACCTATCTACTATCAAGGTTAAGTTGTGGGCGGCGGCGCAGCTGGTGGCTACAGGAATTGATAAACTCGCTACTTTCGTTTTGAAAACTCAAACGACCGTGGTGCTTGGTCTCAAATTAGCATATTATGCAGTGACAGGACAGATTGCGAAGTGCCGTACGACGATGATGGCGATGCGTGCGGCCTCCATTGCTAATCCCTATGCTGCTTTGGCCACTGCGCTACTGGTGTTGGTGGCCGCAGGCTACAAGCTGTATAATATGTTCTTGTCTTCAAAAAAGGCCATGGAGGGAAACATGCTCTCCGTACGCAAGGCGAAGGCTGTACACGAGGATATGGTTGCTGCTACTAAGGAAATGAACGAGAACACGGCAGAGGAGCGTACGAGAGTGGAGGAGCTTACGAAAATCATCAACTCCAATGTCTATTCGTACAATGAGAAAAAAGCGGCTATGATTGCGCTTGAGAAGATCGTGCCAGGTTTTCATCGCAACCTTAAAAACGAGGAGGCGCTGACGCGTTCGAACAATGAGGCGCTGGCGGAATATGTGAGAAAGCTCAATGATGCGGCCTAAGCGCAGGCCCTTTACAATAAGATGGTCGCGTTGCAAGGAAAGCAATTCGACTTGGGTAGGGAAATTCGTAAGCACGAGCGGTCTGCCAAAGCCGTAAGGGCGGAGATTGCGCGCCATCCTGAAATATACAATGCGACAGAGAAAGGAAAGCAGATCACTGTTGGCGATGGCTTTATCTCGAATCTTTATGTTCCGTACAGTGCTCCTACAAAGGCTAACCGGAAGAAACATGCAGAACTGCAGAATTGGTTAAATTGGTCGAGATTGTTAAAGAAAAAACTGGCCGTAGTTAATTATGAAATAAAATACATCGGAGATTATTTGAAACAAAACGAGGGGGTCAGGACTGAATACCACAAGATCGTAATCAAGGAAACTGGTGGCGGAAATGGAAGCAGCGGCGTGGTGATTCCAGGATTGGATGGAGGCTTCAGCACTCCTGGCCACTACAAGGATCCTAAGCAAGTGGAGAAGGAAAGAAAGAAGGCGGAGAGCGAGAAGGAGAAAGCCAAAAGACTGGCGGAGAAGAATGAGCGAGAGATGAGCAAGCAGCGGAAGCAAGCTTATCAAGAAGCTATCAAGGAGGCAAGGGGCAATACGCACAAGGAGCAGGCTATGAATATACTCGCCTATTCCAAGGGCGAGAAAACCTTCACGCAATATCTCGATGACCAACACAGCATCGCCATCGAAGGCTACCGGAAGCTGGAGGCAATATACAAGCAGTATGGCACAGACTATGGCCAGTGGCAGGACGAGATAGCCAAGGAGGAACTTAAAAAGAACGAGGATCATCAGAAGGCACTTCTTAGCGACATCGAGAAGGGAAGAGTTGACCGGGAGAACAAAGCGAAGGAGGCGTACGAGACGCTGGGATCGTCCATCTACCATGACGAGAAAGCCCTGAACGAGTTGCTTTTCCAAAATGATATGAGAGCATTATCACAGAGGCTGGAAGCCATGGAGAAGGGTACGCAGGAATGGTTCGACACCAGGTCCGAGATGGAACAGCGAGATCAGGAACACCGAATATACCTAAATCAGTACTATGCCGAATTGCTCTCTCATTACCAGGAGCAATGGGGCAAGGCAGACCTCAAAGAGCAGGAGCGCATAGCGATGAAGGGCATCGAGGAACTCTATGATAAAAGGTTGATCAAGTGGCAGGAGTACCAAGAGGCTCGTGCGGCAATCGCGCTTCAATACAGAAAGGAGCAGAGCGAGCAGGATGTGGGCCACTCTGATGGTATGTGGTTTCACCAACGTTCGGAGGATGCTTACCAGACCGCTTCGAACAACGCCAACGCAGACTACCAGAATGAGCACCCGTTCGGCATGGGCGTGAAAGACTGGGCGACGGCCGACGTGAAGATCTACGCCTCCACACTTGCCAATCTCAAGAAGATGGAACAGGAGGGTGTCATTACCCACGAGGAGGCCATGGCAGCGATGGGACGTGCTACGGCAGAGATGGCCGCGGGTATCGCATCGAAGATGCAGGCAGCATACGATGCCGTGTCTCCCATTATGGACGCAATGTCCTCGTACTACTCGGCACAGTCAGACTATGAGGTGACAGTGACAGAGAAAAAGTATGAGAAGCTCATCAACGCTGCTGGCAACAACCAGGCAAAGGCGAAGAAACTGGAGGAGAAGAAGGAAAAAGAGATTGCGGCCATCAAGACGAAGTATGCACGAAAACAAAGCAAGATGCAGGTGGCACAGGCCATTGCACAGACGGCCATATCGGCCATCAGCGCATACAGCTCGGCCATGGCGGGCGCACCATACCCTGCCAACCTGGTATTGGCACCCATTGCAGCGGGACTGGCCCTGGCAGCTGGTGCCATACAGATTGCCACCATCAAGAAGCAGCAACAGGCTCAAGAGGCAGGCTACTATGAGGGTGGCTTCACGGGAGGACGCAGTTACCGCAGACGGGCGGGGGTGGTCCATGAGGGCGAGTTCGTGGCCAACCACGCCGCCGTGAACAACCCGCAGCTGCTTCCAGCCCTTCGACTCATCGATATGGCACAGCGGAACAATACCGTCGGCTCGCTCACGGCATTGGACCTATCCCGCTCAATGGGGGTTGGCGCAACGACTGTGGTATCGGCACCTGTCGTCAATGTGACCACCAACAATGCGGAGCTGGCCACCGCCCTGCGAGAGGCTCGCGATACCATCGAACGGCTTGGCGCCCTCCTCGATGGGGGCATAGCCGCCAACGTCTCGATGGAGGAGTTCAAGAAGAAAGAGAGACACTGGAATTCGATTCATTCTAACAGATAAACCATGATAGTATGCACTTTGGACGGAAAGGCGGGGTTCCCGTCTTCCGCCGACAAAATCAAGGTAACGTATGAGAACCCGTTCGTCAAGGATTCAGGCTCCTATACGTATGATATCAACTTCCCGATGGCCATTCCTGGCAACAGACGCCTCTTCGGGAATATCCAACGTTTCGACGTGAAAAAAGCGGTGCCAGACTTCGAGGAATGCCGGCTGTTTGTGGGGAACAGGCTCGTCATCAGCGGCAAGGGGACGGTTACGTCCGTCACCAACGATATGGTGAAGGTGCAGATCGTTGGAGGCAAGAGTAGGATCAAGTACAACTCGAAGTTTGAGAAGCACTTCATCGACGAGGTGGACTATCCGCCCGTTGTTCTCGATAGCGGTATCAGAAAGGATATCTACCAGCAGGCTGGGCTGGGTGGACCTGACATGAGTCAAAACCAACCAGTGCTTCTGGATTTGACAACATCCAGCTTTGTCGGACAGAAAGGGGTGGCAGTGCTCAGCCCCGTTCACGACGAAAGCAACGACATGCTGTCCAACCGGGTAGTAATCTACAATATAAAAAGTGTCAAAATCAACGGCATGCCTGTCAACGTGAAGGGAATGACACCGTGCATGGTCAACTGTGCCCTGCAGCCCTATCTGATGTATGTGCTGAGGAAGGTGCTGGAATACGAGGGGTACGAGCTGGTGAGGAACGATTTCGACCATTACCCGTGGAATCGGCTGGTCATCGTCTCAGCCTGCAAAACGGGGAAGCTCGGTGACGCGCTTCCGCACTGGTCCGTCTATAAGTTCCTCGATGAGATAAGGAAATTCTTCAATGCCTCCTTCGTTTTTGACGAGGAGTCCAAGAAGGTGAGTATGGTGGCCACTAACGAGATGCTCGCTAATGAGACCGTTACCTACGACTGTGAGGATGACTTCACCGTGGAATATGATGACGACGGGCTTGACAACCTTGCCACCTCCAATGTGGAGTACGCCATGGCGGATTCACCAAACCGGGACTGGAGGGATACCATATCGCAGAAGGTTATGGAGAATTTCACACTGAAGGAATATCAGAGTTTTGGCGAGATGTACAATGCGCTGGAACAGATGAACGACAAGGAGAAGAAGACCACCCTATTCCATCAGAATAACACTTATTTCGTTTGGGCAGAGCTTCCGAAGGACGGCAATCCATACACAGAGGAGAAAGAGACAACGCTGACGAGATGCGGGTTCTTCAACCCGATCGTGCGGGATGCGAAGAGTGACAATTACCAGAAGCTGTGCATTGCTCCAGCGGCCATATTCCGCAGGGCCTACTTTGACGAGAAATCACTGAACGTCGTCATCAACAACTACATCAAGGATGTGGTGGTGACGGTACCGTCCGTCTCCAACGAGAAAGAGGCGAGCCACCAAAAGATGGAACAGGATGAGAACGGAGGGTTCTACTATTCAGTACAAGAGGCCATGCAGGGCACCGTGGAAGACTCAACGACAGAGACAACGGAGGATGACGGGACGATGTCGGTAGCATTCCAAGCCGATTGTCTGACCAACCTCGCACCTGGACAGATTTATCCAGTAGAGTATGACCATAGGTTGCCGGACGAGGACACGAACCACCGTGCCCCTGTTCTCTTCACCGACTATCGAATGACCTATCCAAGACTTTGCGCTGACACGGCCTCACTGTCGCTGGAGGCACTCCCCTCCATTGGTATCGGATCATTGCGAAGACCAGACTCGTCCGACAAAGACCGATTCGGAGAGGTCGTTGTGGATTGCCACAACCAGGTGACGGTGAAACTGGTGACAGACGAGATTCCAGACCCATCGAGGATATTCGTCATTCGCAACAAGAAGTTCATCTGCGAGAAGATAGAGATGGAGGTGTCCGACGACGGCATTTCCAAGGTCAAGACGGGGTATTTTTACGAGATAGTAAAATAGCGTATCTTTGCAGGCAGTTGATTGTTTAGGAATTTTTTTTTATCTGATGAAGGGGAGCCGTGAGGGATCATAGCTCCCCTTCGAAATGCTTGGTCTCCTCGTGGGCTACCTTCGCACTCTTCAAGTACTTGTTGGTTACACTGATATCAGAATGCCGTGCCTGGTCGCGTGCTATGACGATTCCCTCGGCATTGGCGAGGTCTCTGATACCAGAGTCCTTCAGGCTATAGAACTGGTAGGATTTGGGAAAGCGCAGGGCGTCCCGTACCTTGTTCCACTCCACACGAAATCTGTTCACATAGAGCTGTATGGGTCCGGGGACGAGGTTTTGTCCGAAAAGGTAATCGTTTGACGGATGGTCAAACACTTCTTGCTGTATCATTTTTTTTAACACTTTATCATTGATGGCGACCGTTTGTCCCTTTCTATTCTTGGAATGTTCGCCGTGAACAAAGACGCTCTGCTCGGAAATGCTGATGTCGCCCACCTTCACATAGCGAAGCTCGTCGGGACGGATGAAGCAGTAGTACTCCATCATACAGGCGAGATAGAATGGAGGATTGTACTTCTGGGTATAGTCACGGAGTCTGGCGAGGTCCTCAGCGGTGAGGGGGTCACGGAACTTCTCCTCCTCGCGCAGCATCCGTATCTCCTCGATGGGGTTCTTCTCGATGTAAAGCCGCTCCACCATCCAATTTCCGAAGGTGGAGAGCCATGTGCGGTAGTTATTGCGCGTTTTAGCCGATACGTCCTTGTCCAGGATCAGGTAGTCCAGGAAGTCGATGGCAAAAGATCTGTTGAAATCGTAGGCGTACCTTACCCCAGTAGAGACCTCGTCCAAATAGATTCTCATCTGATTGAGACGGCTGCGGTAGTCGATGGCGGTCTTACCCTTCAACACGCCCTTCTCCTTGGCGCGGTAGGTGTAAGCCTCGTAGCGCTCGAGCACTTTACTGAATTCTGTGAAATGGCGTGTCCGGCTGGCCGTTGTCCAAGGGTTCCAGCCGAGTTTCAGCTTTTCGAAAAGGTTGTGGATGAGAATTGCTGCGAATTTTTCTCGATCCCGTGCACTCTTGTAGCGGTCTAGCATGTATTTCTTCCGACGCATCGCATCGCGTTTCGGGTCATAGGCGAAGAAATCGACATACCAGTGCTTGCCCTTGTGCAAGCGTGGCAGTGTGAACTGAACTATTTCTTTTTGCGATAGAAGTTGGTTTCGTGACGAGCACATTTTTTTTACATTGTTCTCCCAAAGGAAACCAATGCCGTGATACTTACTGTCCCTCTTTTGTCCGAGAGGATGGCTCCTAAAAAGAGTAAACGCCTTGAAAATCAAGGCGTTTACTTACTTTTAGTTGCGGAGGCAGGACTCGAACATGCGACCTCCAGGTTATGAGCCTGGCGAGCTACCAACTGCTCCACTCCGCGATGTAACCACAAGCAATCGAATCGGTGTGACCAAAATCTCAATTGCGGGTGCAAAGGTACGGCTTTTGGTCGAAACCACCAAATTACGGAACGAAATAATGAAAGATTTAACAGTTATTTAACACATTCATACTTGCTACGGTCGCAAGCCCCCAGCATTTTTGCGACAAACAGAATCCAAAATCAAGACAACACCTATATATAATAAGGAGTATACCAAAGTAAAAAAGAGAATATCAGCGTATCCTCGCCGAGGAACCAAAAAAAATGAGTACTTTTGTACCAACATTTACCAAAACAGACAAGAGGCTATGAAGAAATCAGCATTACTCGGCATGTGTCTTGCCGCCATCCTCTCCGCAGGGACCCTGCCGGCAAGCGCCCAGTCGCATTCGCCCTCCACGCAATGGCACTGGAACAAAGGAAAAATCATGATAGACAGCCCCGAGCGACCCGCAGGACAGAAGGACGTGATCGGGCTGACGCTGCCGAAGATGAAGACGGTGCGCGTCGGCTTTGTGGGACTGGGAATGCGCGGTCCCGACGCCGTGGCCGACTTCGCCCTGCTCCCCGGCGTGGAGATCGTGGCGCTCTGCGACTTTGAGGAGCCGCGCGCAGCCAAGCTCAACGAGACCCTGCGCAAGCACGGACTGGCGCCCGCAGCCATCTATTCGGGCGCCAAGGGCTACGAGGCGCTCTGCAGCCGCGACGACATTGACCTCGTCTATATCGCCACAGACTGGGAGCATCACGCCGTCGTGGCACGATGTGCGCTGGAGCACGGCAAGAACGTGGCCGACGAGGTGCCATCGGCCATGAACCTGGAGGAGTGCTGGCAGCTGGTGAACCTCGCCGAGCAGAAGCAGCTCAACTGCATGATCCTGGAAAACTGCTGCTACGACTGGTTTGAGATGCGCACGCTCAACATGGCGCAGCACGGCGTATTCGGAGAAATACTGCGCGCACAGGGCGCATACATCCACAACCTCGACGACTTCTGGGACTACTACTGGAAGAACCCCGACGGATCGGATCCCGACCAACTGGGATGGCGACTGAAATACAACCGCGACAACCGTGGCGACCTCTATGCCACGCACGGACTCGGACCAGTGGCGCAGGCCCTTGACATACACCGCGGCGACCGCATGGTGACGCTCGTCTCCATGGACACGAAGAGCGTGCACGGCAAGGAACTCGTCGAGGCCAAGACGGGCAAGCCCTGTGACAACTTCCGCAACGGAGACCACACCACGACGCTCATACGCACGGAGAACCAAAAGGTGATAGAGCTGCAGCACGACGTGATGAACCCGCAGCCCTACAACCGTCTCTACCAGCTCACGGGCACGCGGGGCTTTGCCAACAAGTATCCCATCGAGGGATACGCCCTCGACAGCAAGCAGCTCTCGGCAAGCGGCGTGCAGCCGAAGGTGGACAACCTCAGCACACACAGCTTCATGCCCGAGGCGGAGCGCAAGGCGCTGGAGGAGAAGTATGACCACCCGATCCTGAAGAAGTTTGGCAAACTGGCCAAGGAGGTGGGAGGCCACGGCGGCATGGACTTTGTCATGACGGCGCGCCTGGTCTATTGTCTGCAGAACGGACTGCCGCTCGACATGGACGTGTACGACCTGGCGGAGTGGTGCTCGATAGCGGAGCTCAGCGCCCTGTCGCTGGACAACGACTGCGCACCGGTGGCGGTGCCCGACTTCACGCGCGGCCTGTGGAACCGACAGAAGGGCTACAGACACGCCTACGCCTCGGCCGAGGAGGAAGCGGCCACGGAGGCCACGGCCAACGCCTTCACCAAGGCCTACAAGGAAGCCACGGCCAAACTGAGGCTCTGGGAGCTCTACGACAAGGTGGCGCAGGCCAAGAGCGAGACAGCCCGAAGAAAGGCGCAGGCAGCGCTCGACAAGGCCACGGCGAAGGCCAAGGCCATGGCTGCCAAGGCTGTGGAATAGAACGAAGGGCGGGCGCCCAGCGCGCCCGCCACAACACAGAAAGCATGAGCAACATCAAGATCAGAAAGGGATTGTTCGACACGCAGCTCGAACTGGAGCACGCGGCCGTCATGGCGGGATTTCCGTCGCCGGCGGACGACTATCGCCACGACACGCTGGACTTCAACAAGGACTACATCCGCCACCCCGAGGCGTCGTTCTATGGCGACGTGGAGGGCGACTCGATGAAGGACGCGGGCATCTTCGACGGCGACCGCGTGATCATAGACCGGGCCGTGGAGCCACACAATGGATCGATCGTCGTCGCCTTCTGGAACGGGGAGTTTACGATGAAATATCTCGACCTCACCCACAGGCGCGAGGGATATATCGAACTGCGCCCAGCCAACAACGCCTACCCCGTCTTCAAGATCAGAGAGGAGGACCACTTTGAGGTGTGGGGCGTGGTGGTCCACCTGATCAGGACCTTCGAAAAGGCGTAGGCCCGTGGGGGAAAGAGAAGCCCCGGGGGAAAGAGAAAGCCCAACAAGGGAAAAAGAAGCCCAGCGAGAAAAAGAGGAGAAAAAAGGAGAGAAAAAGAATCGACGACATGTACGGCATCATCGACTGCGACAACTGCTACGTCTCGTGTGAGCGGGTTTTCCGTCCAGACCTGGAGGGAAAACCCGTGGTCGTATTGTCCAACAACGACGGCTGCGTGGTGGCCAGGAGCAACGAGGCCAAGGCGCTGGGAGTGAAGGCGGGAACACCCCTTTTCCAACTCAAGCAGCAGTTTCCGAAGGACCAGATAGCGGTCTTCTCCTCCAACTATGAGCTCTATGGCGAGATGACGGCCCGCGTGGTCTCCATCATCAAGCAGGAGGCTCCGGCCTACTTCCGCTACTCCATCGACGAGTGCTTCGTCTATTTCCAAGACCTGGAGGGAGTGGACCTGAAGGCCTGGGGCGAGCAGCTGCACAGGAAGATCAGACGCTGGGTGGGAATGCCGGTGAGCGTGGGCGTAGGACCCAACAAGACGCTGGCGAAGGTGGCAAGCCACTTTGCAAAGAAATACCCAGGCTATCACCACTGCTGCCTGATAGACAGCGAGGAGAAGCGCGAGAAGGCGCTGGGCCTCTACCCGGTGGAGGAGGTGTGGGGCGTGGGCAGGCGCTACGCGGCCAAACTGGCGGCCTATGGGGTGAGGACGGCCCTCGACTTCGCCAGGCTGCACGGCGACTTCGTGAGGGCCCATTTCAACAACATCGTGATCTACCGCACATGGGCGGAGCTCAACGGCAAGGACTGCGTGCCGAACGAGGAGTATGCGAAGAAGAAGAGCATCTGCACGAGCAGGAGCTTCGACGGGATGGTGGCGGACCTCGACACGCTGAGCACACACGTGGCCAACTATGCGGCACGGTGTGCGGAGAAACTGAGGGCGCAGCACAGCGTGGCCTCGGTGGTGGGGGTGTTTCTCCATACCAATTCCTTCAGGGAAGACCTCGGCCAGTATTGGAACTTCGAGGAGACGAGGATCCTCACGCCCACCCACTCCACCGCCACGCTGGTGCAGACGGCCAAAGGCGTGCTGAAAAGGATCTTCCAGCCGGGCTACCAATACAAAAAGGCAGGCGTGATCGTCATGGGCGTCTCGCCCGAGAGCCCAGTGCAGCAGGACCTCTTCGACGTGACGGCAGACCAATACGGCAAGGCAAGGGCCCTGGACGAGGCCCTCGACCGCATCAACCGAACCTACGGAACGGAGACGATCGTGCTGGGGGCGCAGCAGTACACCCGCCAGGGGGAAGAGGGAAAAGCAGGCATCTTCGCCAACGCCATCAAGCACGAATACAAGAGCCCCAACCCCACCACAAGGTGGTGTGACATCATCAAACTCAAGGCGGGAGACAAAGAGTAGAGAAAGAAGGAAAACATTGGCGAAATAATCGGTAAAAACAAAGGGGAAAGGGCGGCTATTACGCATTTTTTTTGTACCTTTGCAGTAACATAAAAAAGGATAGAGCATGAAACAGACAAAAATAGTATGCACCATCAGCGACCAGCACTGTGAGCAGGACTTCCTTCGCCATTTGTTCTTCGCCGGCATGAACGTCGTGAGAATGAACACGGCCCACGCCACACCGGAGGGCATCCGCAAGATCATCCGCAACACAAGGGCCGTCACGCCACATCTCGCCCTGCTAATAGACACCAAGGGACCCGAGGTGAGAACGACGGGCGTCAAAGAGCCCATAGCATACAAGACGGACGAGCAGGTGGCCATCAGCGGCCATCCCGACACGGAGACGACCCACGACCACGTGTGCGTCTCGTGCACCAGCTTTGTCAACGACGTGAAGGTGGGCGACGACGTGCTCTTCGACGACGGAGCGCTGGCCATGAAGGTGGTCGGCAAAGAGGGCGACACGCTGACGGCACGGGTGCTCAACGACGGCACGCTGGGCGCGCACAAGAGCGTGAACGTGCCGGGAGAGCACATCGACCTGCCGGCTCTCTCCGACCGCGACAAGCGCATGATACGACTGGCCATAGACCAGGACATCGACTTCATAGCCCACTCCTTCGTGAGATCGGCCAAGGACGTGCACGCCGTGCAGCGCATCCTCGACGCCTACCACTCCGACATCAAGATCATCTCGAAGATAGAGAACCAGGAGGGCGTGGACAACATCGACGAGATCATCGACGCCTCCTACGGCATCATGATAGCCCGCGGCGACCTGGGCATAGAGGTGCCCATTGAGCAGATACCGGGCATACAGCGCCGCATCATCGAAAAGTGTATCCGCAAGCACAAGCCCGTCATCGTGGCGACACAGATGCTCCACACGATGATCAACAACCCGCGCCCCACCCGCGCCGAAGTGACGGACATCGCCAACGCCGTCTTCTCGCATACCGACGCCCTGATGCTCAGCGGCGAGACGGCCAACGGCAAATATCCGCTGGAAGCCGTGCAGACCATGGCACGCGTGGCGGAACAGGCGGAGCAGGACGCCCACCGCGAGGGCTACCTGAAGGTGCCTTTGGCAGACATCAACCAGCGAGAGTTTCTCTCCAAGAGCGCCATCGAGGCCACGGAGTATCTCGGCGTCAAAGGCATCATCACGGACAGCGGGACGGGAGAAACGGCGCGCACGCTGGCTTCCTTCCGCGGACCCAACCCCGTACTGGCCATCTGCTACAAGGAGAAACTGCAGCGCTGGCTCAACCTCAGCTACGGCATCATCGCCATCCACCAGCAGCAGCACGTCACGGCGCAGTATATGTTCACCGCCGCCCTGCGTATGCTGAGACAGAAGGGATTCATCGGCGAGGAGGACAAGATTGCCTACCTGTCGGGATCGCTGGGCAAAGGCAACGGAACAACGTTTCTGGAGATCAACCAGGTGAAAGAGGTGTTCAACAAGCACTACCGCTTCCATCTGCCCGACACGGGAATATAGAAATACAGAACAACCAATGTATCAACGACAATACCTTCTGACGCATCATGGAGACTGAAACAAAGAGAACCAAGAAGGTGCTGCTGGTCTATACTGGTGGCACCATCGGCATGGACAAAAACCCGAAGACGGGGGCGCTGGAACCGCTCAACTTCTCGCACCTGCTGGAGAAGATACCCGAATACGACCAGCTGCCAGCGAAGGTGGACACCGTGCAGTTTGACCCGCCACTCGACTCCTCCGACATGTCGCCGGAGTACTGGGTGCGCATGGTGGACGTGATAGCGAAGCACTACGAACAGTATGACGGCTTCGTGATACTCCACGGCACGGACACGATGGCCTATACGGCCTCGGCCCTCTCCTTCCTCTTCGAAAACCTGCAGAAGCCGGTCGTGCTCACGGGATCGCAGCTGCCCATCGGACAACTGCGCACCGACGGCAAGGAAAACCTCATGTCGAGCCTCGAACTGGCCTCGACCTACGGCGCGGACGGCAGACCAAAGATACCCGAGGTCTGCATCTACTTCGACGGCCATGTGATCCGAGGCAACCGAGCCACGAAGCAGAGCGCGGAGGAGTTCAACGCCTTCCACTCCTTCAACTATCCCCACCTCTGCGACGCGGGCATCAACTTCTCCTTCCACGATCCCTACATCCTGCAGCCCGACTACACGAAGCCGACACGCTTCCACCGCGAGATGAACAGCGACGTCTATGTCTTCTCGCTCTTCCCGGGCGTACAGGAGAACATCGTGCGCCACATGATGGATGCACCGGAACTGAAGAGCATCATCATGCGCACCTACGGATCGGGCAACGCGCCGCAGTATCCGTGGCTCACACGACTGCTGCGAGAGGCTTACGACCGTGGTATCACGGTGGTCAACATCAGCCAGTGTGTGAGCGGACAGGTCGAGATGAGCCGCTACGACGCGGGGTTCCATCTCAAGGACGCAGGAGTGATCAGCGGCTACGACTCCACCGTCGAGGCTGCCCTGACCAAACTGATGTTTCTGCAGGCGCGCTACAAGGATCCCGCAGACATACGCCGCCTCATGCAGCAGAGCCTCGCGGGCGAGATCACGGTGGAATAAAGGCGATCCAAAAGTGGCGAAGCAATCAAGGCGCAGGAATCCAAAGGAAGCATGAGCCACAGGTGCAGGAAGCAAGCCACAGGCGCTGGAAGCTACAAAAGAAAGCGTGTGCCACCAAGGCGCAAGACGCTCCCGACAATCAAAACCAAAAGGGCAGCAGATCTTCTCGACCTGTCTGCCCTTTCTTCTCATTACCTGATTTTTCTCTTAATACCCAAATATTACGTCAACCTGATGAGCCAACAATTACACAATAGATACACAAAACACTAATAAAACTAAACAATAGATACACATCTTCTTTTGCCCTCACGGGTCTTGAAACGGGTGCCTATGCTGGCAGGACGGACTTCTCCGAACCGCTGCGCTTGCCCGCACCCAAGGCTTATCTTTTTCTTTTCTTGATTCACGTTTCCATTCATCACCGCCCCCATTGCGTCCATTGACTCGCCTACTGTGTCCATTGACTCGCCTACTGTGTCCATTGACGTTCTGGCTGTGTTCATTGACACGCTGGCTGTGTCCATAGACCTACCCAACCGAGTCCATTGAGCACATCTACTGCCGAGAGCGGGAGCCTCATTCGCCCGAGAAGTCGAGCAGGTGGCGCTTGTTCCATATACCATGCACCTGGCTGACCGTATCGGAGGTCATGAAGGATCGTATCTTCTCCTTGTGCATGAAATCGACCAAGTCGGAGAACTCGTCGGGGGTGAGCACCACCTCGATCTGCATCTGCCGCTGGTTGCTGTAGCCGCCATAGACGGGATGGAGCGTGAGGCCGCGGCGCATGGTGTTGATGACATACTGCTGAATCTTCTCGTGGTCGTCGGAGATGATGAAGACGCGCGTCTTCTGATTGATTTTCTCCATGAAGTAGTTGATGACCAGACCGTTGAGCCATGTGCCGATCAGACCCACGAGCACCATTGAGATGTCGTTGACGAGAATGGCCATGGAGCAGATGACGCAGCCACAGACCATGACCGAGGAGCCGAGGTTGAGATGGCAGTACTTATTGACGATCTTCGCCACGATATCGAGGCCTCCCGTCGAGGCGTTGATGCTGAACAGGATGCTCTGGGAGAGACCCAGCACGAGCACGAAGCAGAGCAGGTCAAACCACGGATCGAGCATCACCTGGCCCGTGCCGGCGATGGTGACGGCAAAGAGCGACTGCTTCATGGGGAAAAGCCATTGCAGGAAATCGACCATCGGACCTACGATGAGCGAGGTGTAAACAGTCTTGGCCCCAAACTCATTGCCCAACAGGATGAAGGACAGGATGAGCAACACGATGTTGATCAGCAGCAGGTAGGTACCTACAGAAACGATAGGAAACAACTGATAGACCACCAGAGCCAGTCCTGAGAACGACCCGATGACCAGTTTGCTGGGAACCTGGAAGAAGTGGACGGCCGAGGAGGCCACAAACATGCCCACCGTCATGACGAGCAGTTCCATCCAAAACTTTTTGGTGCTCAGCAAATGACTTACTTTGCTCCATATTTCGGCCACATTGATGGCCTTGCGTGCTTTCTCCGCCGATGATTGTCCCATTTTCATTAAAAGGTTACTCTCACGATAGTTAGTACTTAGGTTCTCTGAAGGCCGATCTCGCAGCTCCCTGAGGAGCATGAGGCCAACCTCCGGCACGCCTCTTCGTTAGATTGATTCTATACGCGTGCAAAGTTACGACTTTCCTATGAACTTGCAAAATATATGAGAAAAAATGTCCGTCCCCAGCGTGATTTTTTTCATATCACGCCGACGGACTCCTCCATTTTTCCTTCGCCCCTACCCTATCTCTTCGCTCCTACGCTATTGCTTCGTCCATTCCAAGGGCTTCTCACACTTGAAATCGTAGGTCATGCGGCCGCTGGTGAAGGTCTCGAACTCAAGTTTGATGGTGGAGGAGGCGCGCAGGTTGAAGAGGAAAGCCTTGTCGTAGATGAAGGCTGTGTCGGGCGCATTGTTGGGTCCGGGCTGGTGGCGGTATTTGCCCACCATCTTACCCTCGCTATAGACGTTGACGATGTTGGCCGTGTCGCTATTGCCCACGGCGAAGCGCTCGCCGTCGCGAAGCACGAGGAAGGTCTGCGTGCCAATGCCCTTGCGCAGCCTCACCTGGATGGTCATCTTGTTTTGGGCCGTGATCTGCGACTTGTGGTTGGCACGGCTCGTGAGCGTGGCCAGCGTGGAGTCGGCATTGTAGGTCCATTGCAGCGGCGTGGCGTCGCTATCGTCCGATCCGCCTGGCACCATCGCCAGCATCGTATCGACCAGCGTCGTGTCGTAATGCTCGCCGTGGAGGGTATTGTTGCCACAGGAGAAGAGAGCGGCCGTGGCCATAAGAAAGAATGTGTAGAGGAGTTGTCGCATCGTAAAGACTGGGGTTTGATGGGGTGAAAACATTAGGATGGGGTGAAATTGCCGAGATGAGTTAAAAATGTTGAGATGGGTGAAAATGTTGGGATGGGTGAAAATGTTGGGATGAGGTAAGACTTGATCCCTCAGAAGCGCAGCAGCCTCGCGAGGAGAAACAGGCTTCGCCCGTCTGACAACATAGCATCAAACGGACGAAGCCCGATATGGTTCTGAGAAATAGGTCTATTCCTGACTTAATAGGCACCCCACGGCTTGATGTCGATGTCCTCGGGCTTCACCGTGCAGAAAGCGCGGATGAAAGCGGAGGCCAAACGGCTGTTGGTGATAAGCGGGATGTTGAGGTCGATGGCCGCACGGCGGATCTTGTAGCCGTTGGAGAGCTCGTGGACGGTGAGATCCTTCGGAATGTTGACCACCATGTCGATCTGCTTCTCGTGGAGCATGTCGAGGGCCTGCGGCTTCTTGTCGGCATCCGAAGGCCAATAGACGAGCGTGTTCTCCACACCGTTCTCGGTCAGATAGCGCGACGTGCCGCCCGTGGCATAGAGCTTGTAGCCGTGCTGCTGGAGCAACTTGGCAGCGTCGAGCATCTCGGCCTTCTGCTTCGCGGCACCCGTGGAGAGCAGGATATTCTTCTCGGGGATGCGGTGGCCGACGGCGAGCATACTCTTGAGCAGGGCCGTATTGGTGTCGTCGCCCAGACAGCCCACCTCGCCCGTAGAGCTCATATCGACACCGAGGACCGGGTCGGCCTTCTGCAAGCGGTTGAAGGAGAACTGGCTGGCCTTGATACCGACATAGTCGAGGTCGAAGAGGTTCTTCTTCGGCTTCTCCACGGGCACGCCGAGCATGATCTTCGTGGCCAAGTCGATGAGGTTGAGTTTCAGGACCTTCGAGACAAACGGGAAGGAACGAGAGGCACGGAGGTTGCACTCGATGACGTAGATGTCGTTCTCGCGGGCCATAAACTGGATGTTGAACGGACCGTTGATATGGAGCGACTCGGCGATCTGACGGCTGATGCGCTTGATGCGGCGCATGGTCTCGACGTAGAGTTTCTGCGGCGGGAACTGAATCGTGGCGTCGCCAGAGTGGACACCAGCAAACTCGATGTGCTCGGAGATGGCGTAGGCCATGATCTCGCCGTCGCGGGCCACGGCGTCCATCTCGATTTCCTTGGCGTGCTCGATAAACTTCGACACCACGACGGGATGGTCCTCGCTGACGTTGGCAGCCAACTGAAGGAAGCGCTTGAGCTCATCGTAGTTGGAGCAGACATTCATGGCAGCGCCCGAAAGGACGTAGCTCGGACGCACGAGGAGCGGGAAGCCGACACGGGCCACAAACTCATCAATGTCCTCCATGCTCGTCAGCGCACTCCACTCGGGCTGGTTGATACCGCGCTCGGTGAGCATCTGCGAGAACTTGGCACGGTCCTCGGCATTGTCGATGTCCTTGGCCGCCGTACCCAGGATGGGCACGTTCATCGCATCGAGGTGCATGGCAAGGTTGTTGGGGATCTGGCCACCCGTGGAGACGATCGTGCCGTGGGGACGCTCCAGGTCGAAGATGTCCATCACGCGCTCGAAGGTGAGCTCATCGAAGTAGAGACGGTCGCACATATCGTAGTCGGTGGAGACGGTCTCGGGGTTGTAGTTGACCATGATGGAGCGGTATCCCTGGCGACGGATGGTCTGCAGAGCCTGGACGCCACACCAGTCAAACTCCACGGAGCTACCGATACGGTAGGCGCCCGATCCGAGCACGACGACGGAGTTGCGGTCGTTCTGGAAGTCCACGTCCGACTTCGTGCCGGCGTAGGTGACGTAAAGATAGTTGGTCTGAGCCGGATACTCCGCGGCCAGGGTGTCAATCTGCTTCACCACCGGCAGGATGCCGTAGCTCTTGCGCAACTTGCGCACCACGAGGTTGGCCTGGTGCATGTTCTTGCACTCATCCTCCAGTCCGATGGCGCGTGCTATCTGGAAGTCGCTGAAGCCATAGACCTTTGCCTCGCGGAGCAGGTCCTTGCCCAGCGTGTTGACATTGTGGCGCTTCAGCTCCTCGTCGATGTCGATGATATGGCGCAGCTTGTAGAGGAACCAGCGGTCGATCTTCGTCAGATCGTGGATCTGATCGACGGAGTAGCCCTTGTGCATGGCCTTGGAAATGACGAAGACACGCTTGTCCGTCGGCTCACGCAGCGCCGCGTCGATATCGTCGATCTCCAGCTCCTTGTTCTCCACATAGCCGTGCATTCCCTGTCCAATCATGCGCAGACCCTTCTGGATAGCCTCCTCGAAGTTGCGACCGATGGCCATCACCTCGCCGACCGACTTCATGGAGCTGCCCAGCTCCTTGTCCACACCGCGGAACTTGCTCAGATCCCAGCGCGGAATCTTGCAGACCACATAGTCGAGGGCCGGCTCAAAGAAGGCCGAGGTGGTCTTGGTGACGGAATTCTTCAGTTCGAAGAGTCCGTAGCCCAGGCCAAGCTTGGCGGCCACGAAAGCCAGGGGATAGCCCGTGGCCTTGGAAGCCAGGGCCGAAGAACGGGAGAGGCGCGCGTTGACCTCGATGACACGATAGTCCTCGCTCTGCGGGTCGAAGGCGTACTGCACGTTGCACTCGCCGACGATGCCGATATGGCGCACGATCTTGATGGAGAGCGCACGCAGCTTGTGATATTCGCTATTGGTCAGAGTCTGCGACGGAGCGATGACGATACTCTCACCCGTATGGATGCCCAGCGGGTCGAAGTTCTCCATGTTGCAGACCGTGATGCAGTTGTCGTAGCGGTCGCGCACCACCTCGTACTCTATCTCCTTCCAGCCCTTGAGGCTCTTCTCCACCAGCACCTGGGGAGAGAAAGAGAAGGCCTTCTCGCAGAGGCGGGTCAGCTCCTCCTCGTTGTCTGCGAAGCCACTACCCAGTCCGCCCAGCGCATAGGCTGCACGGATGATGACGGGGTAGCCGAGTTGCTCAGCAGCCTTGCGGGCCTGCTCCATGTCCTCGCAAGCCTCGCTCTTGATGGTCTTGACGTCGATCTGGTCAAGCTGCTCGACGAAGAGCTCGCGGTCCTCCGTGTTCATGATGGCCTCCACGGGTGTACCCAGGACGCTCACGCCAAACTTCTTCAGCACGCCGCTCTTCTCCAGTTCCACACCACAGTTGAGTGCGGTCTGTCCACCAAAGGACAAGAGGATGCCGTCGGGACGCTCCTTCTCGATAACGCGCTCAACGAAATAGGGCTGCACGGGGAGGAAGTAGATCTGGTCGGCCACACCCTCGGAGGTCTGCACCGTGGCAATATTGGGGTTGATGAGCACCGTCTCGATATTTTCCTCGCGCAGGGCCTTGAGGGCCTGGCTGCCGGAGTAGTCAAACTCGCCGGCCTCACCAATCTTCAACGCGCCGGAACCGAGAATCAATACCTTCTTTATATGTTGTTCTATCATGACTGCTTCAATGTTTCAACAAACTTATCGAACATAAACTCCGTATCGACCGGGCCCGAGCAAGCCTCGGGGTGGAACTGCGAGCTAAACCAGGGGTTCTCCTTGTGGCGAATACCCTCGTTGGAGGCATCGTTCATATTGACGAAGAGCTCCTCCCAGTCCTTGTCCAGCGTGCGCGCATCGACGGCGTAGCCGTGGTTCTGCGAGGTGATGAAGCACTTCTCCGTGCCCACCATGCGCACCGGCTGGTTGTGGCCGCGGTGGCCGTACTTCAACTTATAGATCGTGGCGCCAGCAGCCTTGGAGAGCAACTGGTTGCCCATGCAGATACCACAGATGGGCTTGCGGCTGCGGCTCATCTGCTTGCGGATGATCTCCACGGCCTCGGAGCACATGTCGGGATCGCCAGGACCATTGGCCAGGAAGAGACCGTCAAACTCCATGTCGGTATAATCGTAGTTCCAGGGCACGCGGACCACCTCCACGCCGCGCTGGATCAACTCGCGGATGATGTTGGCCTTGACGCCACAATCGACCAGCACGACCTTGCGGCCCGCACCCTCGTTGTAGCGGACGATCTCCTTGACGGAGACGCGGTCCACGAAGTTGACGCCCTCATAGTCGGCCTCCGGCACGTTGTTGGGCTCATCGTCGAAGAGGATCTTGCCCATCATCACGCCATGCTCGCGCAGCACCTTCGTCAGTTCGCGCGTGTCAATGCCCGTGATGCCTGGCACCTTCTCGCGCTGGAGCCACTCGCCGAGGCTCTCGACGGCATTCCAATGGGAATACTGCTCGCTATAATCAGATACAATCAATGCGGAGGCGTAGATACGGTCGCTCTCCATGAAGTCGGGAAGACCCGTCTGCTTGTCAAATGTGAATGGCGGCACGCCATAGTTGCCCACCAACGGAAAAGTCATCGTGAGAAGCTGACCCGCATAGGACGGGTCGGTAAGGCTCTCAGGGTAGCCCATCATGGCAGTGTTGAACACCACCTCGCCGGCCACGGGCTGCTCGTAGCCGAAGCTCTTACCATGAAACTCAGTACCGTCGCTGAGCTGTAAGGTTACTTTGCGCATTATTAAGAGTTTTGAATTATGTTCTTATAAAAATTGATATAGGCCCTGCAGACCTGGCGCATGCCACCGTCGGTGGGATAGTCGCCCGTGAAGTACCAGTCGCCATGGTTGTAGGGGATGGCCTCATGGAGTCCCTCTATGCTCTGGAAGACCAGTTCCACAGGCGTCGTCATGCCCTGCGGACGCAGCATCTCGACGATCTTGCGGTTGATCTCCTCCACCGTGAACGGCTTATAGACGCCCTTGACGGGGTTTTCCTCGATGGCGCCCTTCGGCTTGCGCAGGGCTTTGAGACAGTTGCTATAGACCTCGCCGAGCACGTCCTCCATGCCCCGCTCCTGGATCAGCGCCACCGTGGCACGGAAGACGCAAAACTCCTCCAGGTGGGCCATGTCGATGCCGTAGTAGTCGGGATAGCGGATCTGCGGCGCACTCGACACCACGACGATCTTCTTCGGATGGAGGCGGTCGAGGATGCGGAGGATGCTCTCCTTGAGCGTCGTGCCGCGAACGATGGAGTCGTCGATGATGACCAGGTTGTCCACCCCACCCTCGATGCTCTCGTAGGTGATGTCATAGACGTGGCTTGCGAGGTCGTTGCGCGAGTTGCCCTCGGTGATGAAGGTGCGCAGCTTGATGTCCTTCCAGGCCACCTTCTCAGAGCGCACATGCTGGCGCAGGACACTGATGAGGGCCTCGTCGTCCACCTCCTCGACGCTCTCCAACTGGCGCACCTGCTCTATCTTGCGCTCCGTGAGCCAGCGCTCGCAACCCTGCACGAGGCCGTAGAAAGCCACCTCGGCGGTGTTGGGGATGAAGGAGAGCACGGTGTGGTTGATATCGTAATCGACCGCCTTGAGGACGGGATCCGTGAGCTGCTCTCCGAGCTTCTTGCGCTCGTTGTAGATATCGCGGTCGCATCCGCGGGAGAAGTAGATGCGCTCGAAGGAGCAGGCGGCGTCGCCACGCTGCGGCACGATCTGGTGCATGGAGCACTCGCCGGCCTTATTGACGATGATGGCCTCGCCGGGCTGCAACTCCTGGATGTCCTCACACTCAAGGTCGAAGGTGGTCTGCAGCACAGGGCGCTCCGAGGCGACGACGACGATCTCGTCGTTCTTGTAGTAGAAGCCCGGACGGATGCCCCAGGGGTCGCGCATGGAGAAGAAGTCGCCGCTGCCGGTGATGCCACAGACGACATAGCCTCCGTCGAAGTCGGTCATAGTCGTCTTGAGCACATTGGCCATCTCGACATGGTCCTCGATGTAGCGCGTGATGTCCTGGTCCTTCAGTCCGTTGTCGCGGGCAATGACGAAGTTGCGCTCCACCTCGCGGTCGAGGCGATGGCCCATCAGCTCCAGCAGGATATAGGTGTCGCTATAGATGCGCGGACACTGGCCCTGGCGGGTGAGCTTCTGGAAGATCTCCTCGATGTTGGTCATGTTGAAGTTGCCACACATGCAGAGGTTCTTGGCCTTCCAGTTGTTGCGGCGCAGGAACGGGTGCACATAGGTGAGACCGCTCTTGCCCGTGGTGGAATAGCGCAGGTGGCCCATGTACAGGTTGCCCGCAAAGGGCAGATGGTCGCTCGCGAAACTGGCGTCGGAAAGCTGCTCGGGCGTGTAGTGGCTCAGCTTCTCGTGCACGATACCGAAGATATCGGTCACGGCGTTCTTGCCCTCCGCCCGCTCGCGGAACATATACTCATTACCCGGCTCCGACTGGAGCTTCACGGCCGCCATGCCGGCGCCCTCCTGGCCACGGTTGTGCTGCTTCTCCATCATCAGATAGAGCTTGTTGAGGCCGTACATCCATGTACCATACTTCTGCTGGTAGTACTCCAGCGGTTTCAGCAAGCGAATCATGGCCACGCCACAATCCTCGTGTATGTTATTCTCCATATATCTTGTTCACGCCCGCCACGTCGGCGACGGGCTTATTTAGACATTATTGCTTTTTTGTTATTCCACCGTCACGCTCTTGGCCAGGTTGCGCGGCTGGTCCACATCCTTGCCTTTGCAGACAGCGATGTAGTAGGCCAGCAACTGCAGGGGAACGGTGGCCATGAGCGGCTCCAGACACTCCAGCGTGTCGGGCAGCTCGATCGTCGCGTCGGCCATCCGGGTGATGTCCTGCTCGCCCTTCGAGACAAAGGCGATGACGCGTCCCTCGCGTGCCTTGATCTCCTGGACGTTGGAGCGCACCTTCTCATACATCGCGTCGTGGGTAGCCACGACCACGACGGGCATGTCGGAGTCGATGAGCGCGATGGGGCCGTGCTTCATCTCGGCTGCCGAATAGCCCTCGGCATGGATGTAGGAGATCTCCTTCAGCTTCAGGGCCCCCTCCAGCGCGACGGGATAGTTGTATCCACGGCCGAGGTAGAGGAAGTTGTGTGCATAGGTGAAGGTACGGGCGAGCTCGGCCAGCTGGTCGCTGAGTTTCAGCACCTCGCGGATCTTGTCTGGGATGTTGGCCAGTTCCTCGATGGTGCGCACATACTCCTCGCGCGCCACCGTGCCCTTGGCGGCACCGAGGGCGAGGGCGAAGAGGGTGAGCACCGTGACCTGGCCCGTAAAGGCCTTGGTCGAGGCCACGCCAATCTCGGGGCCTACGTGGATGTAGGATCCCGTATGGGTGGCGCGGGGGATGCTGGCTCCCACGGCATTGCAAACGCCATAGATGAAGGCGCCACGCTCGCGGGCCAGTTCCACGGCTGCCAGCGTGTCGGCCGTCTCGCCACTCTGCGAGATGGCGATGACCACGTCGCCTGGTCCTACCACGGGGTTGCGGTAGCGAAACTCCGAGGCGTACTCCACATCGACGGGCACACGACAGAACGACTCGATGAGCTGCTTGCCGATGAGACCGGCGTGCCAGCTCGTGCCACAGGCCACGATGATGATGCGCTTGGCCGCGAGCAGCTCCTTGCGGTAGTCGATGACGGCCGAGAGGGCCACGTGGTTGTGGTCCACGTTGATGCGCCCGCGCATGCAGTTCTCTAGACATTCGGGTTGCTCAAAGATCTCCTTGAGCATGAAGTGGGGGAAGCCCCCTTTCTCGATCTGTCCGAGGTCGATATCGACGGTCTTGACCTCGGGCAGCAGTTTCTCATTATATATATTGACGATCTGCAACTCCTCGCCGGCTTTCATCACGGCGATGTTGCCGTCCTCGAGATAGACGACCTTGTCGGTAAACTCGATGATGGGGCTGGCGTCCGATCCGAGGAAAAACTCCCCCTCGCCAATACCCACCACCAGCGGGCTCTGCTTGCGCGCTGCGATGATGGTGTCGGGATGGCGACTGTCGAGCAGGGCGATGGCATAGGCGCCTACGACCTGATGGAGGGCCAGCTGGACGGCAGGCAGCAGTTCGATCTGCTTGCGCTCCTGGATGTACTCGATGAGCTGCACGAGCACCTCCGTATCGGTATCGGAACGGAAACGGACGCCCTTCTCCTCCAGGCGTGCCTTGATCTCGGCATAGTTTTCGATGATGCCATTGTGGATGATAGCCAGGTTGCGCGACTGCGAGTAGTGGGGGTGGGCGTTGCGCGCCGAGGGCTCGCCATGGGTGGCCCAACGCGTGTGGGCGATACCGATCGTGCCTCGTGTGTCCTTGTCCGCGCAATAGCGCTCCAGATCGGCCACCTTGCCCTTCTCCTTATCGACGCTCAGCACGCCGTCGGGATTGATCAAGGCCACTCCGGCACTATCGTAACCACGATATTCCAATCGCTTCAACCCCTTGATCAGTATGGGGTAAGCCTGTCTTTTCGTTCCAACGTATCCTACAATACCGCACATAATTTTTTTTTAGCTTAAAAGTGTTTTCTAATGAGTGATTGAATAGGGCCAACACGCCACCTTCCTCCGAACGCGTCCTGATCGCGTCGGAAGCTAAAGGACTGAAACATAGCGCAATAATTTTTTGTTTCCTCTGCCATATTCAAAGTTTGTGCAAAAATACAATTATTTCTTCAAAACGGCAAATTTAAGGCGGTAAATATCACAAAGGATTTCTCCCTCGCGACGTCACGGACCACCACGAAGAGGAGAATTCTTGCCCCACGCGCCTATCCTCCCTCGCCTGCAAGGAGCCGACGGGCCAAGACCTCGCAAGTATCATGCACAGCGTGTTAAAGTGTGCAATTTGTAGGGGAAAGTTTTGGTGCTGTCAAATAATATTGGTACTTTTGCACACGAAAAGGGTTCTTGTGCAACCCGTTATTTTAGTATTTAGGTATATTTGATTATGTCCATATCGAAAACGAGACAAAAACTAGTTGACGTAGCGCGGCAGTTGTTTGCCAAGAACGGCATAGCCAACACTACGATGAACGACATTGCCAAAGCTTCGGGCAAGGGTCGCCGCACGCTATATACCTATTTCAAAAGCAAGGACGACGTCTATTCCGCCGTCATCGAGTCGGAGCTGGAGCGATTGTCGGACAAGCTGGACGAAGTGGCCAACAAGAAGATCAGTCCCCAGGACAAGATCATCGAGCTCATCTACACCCATCTGAGCATGATCAAGGAGACCGTCATCCGCAACGGAAACCTGCGCGCGGAGTTCTTCCGCAACATCTGGAAGGTGGAGCAGGTGCGCAAGAACTTCGACGAGGACGAGATCGAACTCTTCCGCAAGGTCTATTCCGAAGCCAAGGCCGACGGCGAGTTTGACATCGACGACGTCTATCTGGTCGCCGACATCACCCACTACTGCATCAAGGGCCTGGAGGTGCCGTTCATCTACGGGCGGCTGGGCCACGGGCTGACCGAGGAGACCTCGCGGCCGATGGTGGCGAAGGTGGTCTATGGCGCATTGGGCAAGACGACTTTGAAGCAAGGACAGTAACAACAACAAAATAAAAGATTTATGGGACTTTTAACAGGAAAAACAGCATTGATTACGGGTGCAGCCCGTGGTATTGGCAAGGCCGTGGCGATGAAGTTCGCCAGCGAGGGCGCTAACATCGCATTCACCGACCTTGTCCTCAACGACGACATGGCTGCCGGCCTTGAGGCCACACGCCAGGAGATCGAGGCCCTGGGCGTCACCTGCCGCGCCTATGCGGGCAATGCCGCCGACTTTGCCGAGACCGAGACCGTCGTGAAGCAGATCCACGCCGACTTCGGCAGCATCGACATCCTCGTCAACAATGCCGGAATCACCAAGGACGGCCTGATGCTCCGCATGTCGGAGGCACAATGGGATGCCGTCCTCAACGTCAACCTGAAGTCGGCCTTCAACTTCATCCACGCTTGCGCTCCCATCATGCTTCGCCAGCGTGGCGGATCCATCATCAACATGTCGAGCGTGGTGGGTGTCCACGGCAACGCTGGCCAATGCAACTACTCGGCCTCCAAGGCAGGCATGATCGGTCTGGCCAAGTCTATCGCCCAGGAGCTCGGCCCCAAGGGCGTGCGCGCCAACTGTGTCGCCCCGGGCTTCATCGAGACTCCGATGACGGCCCAACTCTCCGAGGAGATCCGCAAGGGCTGGATGGCCAAGATTCCTCTTCGCCGTGGCGGACAGACCGAGGATATCGCCAACGTCTGCCTCTTCCTCGCCTCCGACCTCTCAAGCTATGTCAGCGGCCAGGTCATCCAGGTCGATGGCGGCATGAACATGTAAGGCACGATGCAGCCACTCTACGAGGACAACCACGTCATCGTCGTCTATAAGGAAGTGGGCGAAATCGTACAGGGCGACAAGACGGGCGACCTTCCGCTCTCCTATACCGTCAAGGAATGGTTGAAGGAGAAATATCAGAAGCCGGGCAACGTCTTTCTCGGTGTGGTCCACCGTCTGGACCGCCCCGTGGCCGGACTGGTCGTCTTTGCCAAGACCTCGAAGGCGCTGAGCCGCCTCAACGATTTGTTTCGCAAGGGTGAGGTCCACAAGACCTACTGGGCCATCGTCCAGCATGAGCCGGCCGAAGCGGAGGGACTGCTGACCAACTGGCTGGTGCGCAACGAGCGACAGAACAAGACCTATGCCTACGACCACGAGGTGGCGGGCAGCAAGAAGGCTATGCTGCGCTACAAGGTCATCGGGCGTAGCGACCGCTACGTGCTGCTCGAAATCCACCTGCTCACGGGACGCCACCATCAGATCCGCACGCAGCTGGCTCATATCGGCTGCCCCATCAAGGGCGACTTGAAGTATGGCGCGCCGCGATCCAACCCCGATGGAGGCATCAGCCTGCTGAGCCACCGCGTGACCTTTGTACATCCTGTGAGCAAACAGCCGATCGATGTCGTCTCGCCCCTGCCCGACGAAAAACTATGGCGGGTGCTGGCCGACAGCAGAACGACGGAAGAATAGGTTGTCAAAAGGCTTATGGAGTAGTCAGAAAGGCTCATGGACCTATGGAGTAGTCTGAAGACTTATGAAGTAGTCAGAAAACTTATGGAGTAGTCTGAAAGACAAGTCATATAGCTGAAGGCCCAACCGAATAGACAGAAGACTATCATATCAACCCCAATCAGCCTGAGGCTGGTTGGGGTTTCTTAGTAGTATCCGACCGTTTTTATTAGTATCCGACAGGTTTTATTATACGCCAAAAGTTGTATTGAAACCACACGAACGACCTTGTCACCCTATTTCTCGTAAAAACCTTTTTCTTTTTATTCGCTCTATACTCAAAAACTTTTCGTAACTTTGCCACAAAGAAAAAAAGCAAAGACCATGGTGGAAAGAATTTATCCTGTGGGAATACAGACTTTCAGCGACCTCATCGCAAGACAATGCGTTTATGTAGACAAAACAGCACTCGTCTATCGGATGACCAAGAAGTACAAATATGTATTTCTCAGCCGTCCCCGTCGCTTCGGAAAATCCCTTCTCAGCAGTACGCTTCATTCCTATTTTGCAGGTGAGAAAGATCTGTTCAAGGGGCTTGCCATCGAGGGCTTGGAAAAGGAGTGGACGGAATACCCAGTCCTTCACTTCGACATGTCAACATTCAAGAATTGCGATCTCAAAGATTTACAATCTAAATTCAACGTCTTGCTTTCCCAATATGAAAGCATTTGGGGAAAGAGTCCAGAAAGCAAAACTCCCGGAGACAGACTCAAGAGCCTGATTGTCTCGACAAAAGAGCACACAGGCAAACCTGTTGTCATTATAATAGACGAATATGACGCTCCGCTTCTTGATGTGCTCCACGACGAGGACAAACTCGCAGCGATCAGGACCGTCATGCAGGAGTTTTATGCCCCAATCAAGGCCAATGACGCCCACATCAGGTTCGCCTTCATCACGGGAATCACGAAATTCTCACAGCTCAGCATCTTCAGTACCATCAACAATCTGGCCAATATCAGCATGGACCCAGAGTTCGCTGCCATCTGCGGCATTACCAAGGAAGAACTCACCACGACTCTGAAACAGGACATTGAGCAGTTGGCAGCAACCAACGGATTGACTTTTGAAAGAATGGAGCAAGAGTTGACCGAAAACTATGATGGCTATCATTTCAGCCGCAACTGTCCGGATATCTTCAATCCCTTCAGTTTGATGCGTTGCTTTGCCGCCGGTTACATCAGCAGCTACTGGTTTGCCACAGGCACTCCTACTTATCTGATTCATCAGATGCAAAGATTCAACACGGACGTTATGAATCTGGATGAGGTTTTCGCCTTTCCGTCCTCATTCGACCGTCCTACGGAAAGAATGACGGATGCCCTCCCGCTGCTTTATCAGAGCGGTTATCTTACTATCAAAAAATATGATCCTTTGACCAATGGATACTATCTGGGTATTCCAAACAAGGAAGTAAAGGGAGGATTGATGGAGAACCTGCTGCCGCTTTACACGAATCTGAGCGATGGCACTTCGCTTGGCTTTGCGGCAAAATTCTATCAAGCGTTGGTGTATGGAGATATCGACAAGGCGATGACGCTGATGAGGTCCTACTTTGCCTCTATACCTTATCCAGAAGGCGGAAAGGACGTACTGGCAGATATGCAGAAAAACGAGTATTATTATGAGACCGTTTTCTACATCATGCTTTCGATGATGAACATAGCTGTTCTCACACAGGTAAAGAGTTGTAGGGGAAGAGCCGACGCCGTGATGTTCTCTCCCAGCACCATCTTCGTCTTCGAGATAAAAATCAACAAGTCCGCCCAGGAAGCCTTAGCCCAAATAGACGACAAAGGCTATATGGTTCCTTTTGAGGCAGATGGCAGAAAGCTCGTTAAAATAGGTATCAACTTCAGTACCACAACCAGAACCATCGAGGATTGGGAATACAGGATTCAGACCAACGATTCGACAACGCCTATTCCTCCTGTGGGCTTGAAAAGTTAGGATTCATATCAGTACATCCAGCAGAGGGAGCGATAGGTCTTCTCCCGAAGGCGTCCCAAGACCATCCCGAAGGCGGGAGGACAAACCCTCCCCCGCCCTACTTCCTGCGCGTATAGAAATACTGTCCTTTGTGCTTCGTCCGTCCGCCAAACTCGATGGCGTGGGTGGGACAATGGTGGTAGCAGGAGAAGCAGGTGAGGCAGTCATCGTGGTGAAGCCACTGGGGCTGACGGCCCTTGCCGCCCTCGATATCGCCTACGGGACAGACGCTGGCGCAACGTCCGCACTTGATGCAGCGATCGGCAACGACATGAAAGGGCTTGTCGGTGATGAGGAAACGCTCAAAGAAGCTCCCCACGGGACCAGAGAAGAACCCTGGGATCGGACCGCGTGTGAGCGAGCGAAAAGAGTCATCACGCCGTCTGCAGTCCCATCGGGCAATGGTCTCAACGAGGGCGTCGAGCTGGCTGGCAGCCTCGTCCTTCTTCTTCTGCTCCTTGGCGGGCGTATCGACATCCATGAAGGGCAGTCCGACATAGGACTCGGGCATGATGATCGAGGCAAAGAGCTGTGGATCAATACCCTTGGCGCGCAGATGGGGCAGCAGACGCTCCACGGTGCGACCGATGGAGTCGCCTGCCGTGAGGATGAGGTAGGCGTAGTGGGACTTTCCACCAGCATCTATCGAGAGCTGGTCGATAAACTGCCGGACAAGGCGGGGCGTACGCCAGCCATGAACGGGAAAGATGAAGCCGACGGCCTCATGTTCTCCGAGGGTATAACGTTCCTCTCCCCCTATCGCGTCGGCCATATTGACAAGCCGATCTCCCAACCGCTCGGCAAGCGTCTGTGCTGCCCATAGCGTGTTTCCTGTGCCTGAGAAATAGAATATCATGGTACAAAGATAATGCAAATCGAGAGCAATACAAAAAGAATCACATTCTTTTTTATTGCCGAGTGCAGCTTATCTTATCAAAAGATAATGCAAATCGAGAGCAATACAAAAAGAATCACATTCTTTTTTATTGCC
>ERZ1023974.61-NODE-61-length-62774-cov-54.978332_pt1 | contig 62774 bp, 55 predicted proteins | sample MGYA00380432_ERZ1023974 | MGnify/ENA primary metagenome ERZ1023974 (study PRJEB33179, sample SAMN07449058) | human gut metagenome | biome: Human-gut; feature: Human associated habitat; material: Faeces | host: Homo sapiens | place: India:Kasaragod | collected...
GAAGTATCAGGCTTGTCGAGGTTGCCAGAAGTATCAGGCTTGTCGAGAGAAGACGACGACTTAGTCTCCGGCAGTGGCCCAAGAAACAGATTCTTTAGACTGTCCCATATGGAACGCATATCACTCACTTATCCTTTCTAAGGTACGTGTTTGAAACAATAATTATATTATACACTATTATTTGATATTGTCAATACACGTAGTCTGTTGGAGTCGCACTCACGCCACAATATAGAGACCTATCTGTCTACACTAATTTTCTACCTTGCGTGCTATATCAGCAGCTTTGGCGTCAGCGCGGTGGCTAGCATATTTTTGCATTCATGTAATGTCATTACATCTATCATTACAGCTTATGTGGAAAGTATTTTTTCGTAGCACGCAAATAAATCATCAGACAAGCCAGCGAGATCGATAGTCCGGCTAAAACATCGCTAGCATAATGAACGCCCAAGTAAATCCGACTAAGGCCAATAAGAACGATCAATACACTTAGGCCAATAATGCACGCCCACTTTAATTTACGATTGTGTACATAACGGTATATCAGATAGATTATAAAGCCATATAGCGCCATGCTAATCATTGAATGACCCGAAGGAAAGCTAAAACCAGTTTCACTGACCAAGCGATAACCTAATGGACGCGGTCGCTGTATTATGTCTTTGATTACCGTATTTATTACAGCGGCAATCGCCAAATTTAAAATCAATAGACCCGCTATTCGTCGATTGCGCGTTATTGCGATTACAATCAGACTTACCGCACCCATAGCCAGAGTACTACCGAATACAGTGATAAACTTCGCCACATTAGTCAGTATAGGCGAACGCAATTTCTCTACTAAAAACTCGTGCGCCACGACGTCAATCTGCATACGATAATCGTCTGACAATAAATCAACCACAATAAAAGCCACTACGGTTAACAGTAGCGCAACTATCAGCCAATAGTAATTTTGTCTTAGAAACTTTTCAGTCTTTTGCAACATTAATGCTATTATACACTGCTTAATCAATTAAAATAAGTATATTATTTTAAGTATAGATCAAGTATAATAAGTAACCGATTGTAGGCAACTCCGCCTACAATGCTCTTTCGAAAGGATACATCATGGCCAGACCCAATCCTCAATCGATTTTTATCGAAGGACTAATGGATGGAACCGCAAAAGCAGGCGACAAAGTAATCAGCGTTAAGAATCCAATTGAAGAGCCAAGCTTCGTCCGCGTACCACCACGCAGTCGAACCGAGGTCATTCCTTGGGACGAGACTATTATGTTAATAGCATTTACCATGTCACTGCGCAGTAAAGATCCGTCAACCCGAGTAGGAGCTGTAATTACTAATAGCGAAAACCGCATTTTAGCAACCGGATATAACGGCACTCCAATCGGCATTAGTGACGATCAGATGATCTATAACAACGACATTGAACATCTCCCGTTTGAGCAAACAAAATATGCCTATGTTGCACATGCGGAGGAAAATGCACTGAATAACTTTATTGGCTTGCGTGAGCAAATGCGAGGCGGTAATCTGTACACCACCTTATTCCCTTGCAACAACTGCGCCAAGATGATAGCTGCTAATCATATCGCCAATGTCTTCTTTCTCGAAGGACCTCGTAGCCCCGACAGCTCAGAGACAAAAGCAGCTATTTTAAATCTAGAGACAGCTAACATCAAAGCCTATCAAGTGGTGCCATCTGATCGTTCGATAGATCTGATAGTTAGTCAGCTGTGCGAATTGAAGGATGCAAAGAATGTAATTGAATAGCACCGCTCAGCACCGACAGCTAATCAACTCTACCTCAACTGACACTGGCCAGTACAACCCTACCGAGGGCGCGCAGTAAAATGCCCGCCCTCTTTAATTTTGCGGTATAATGTAGTCAATGATTTTATTTGTTTTAGGGCGACAGCCCGAAATTGGCATAGCCGAGTTAAAGGCAGCGTTTAGTAAAGACGGCGCGGCTTCGTCTCAACCACAAAGCGCCACGACTTCTCCGTTCTCAATAACGGCGCTCGATGTGTCAACCACACAAGCACTGGCTAGATTGCCACAGATTGGCTCTGTAGTTAAGGCTGCCGAGGAAGTCACTGCCCTACCACAACTGAACCACACAGCCCTATCAAACACCGTTAAACAGCTGTTTAATAATGTCGAGGGTAAAATTACTCTAGGCGTGTCGTTTTACGGAAACAAAATTAGCAAGAAGTCGACGATTCAGCTAGCACAAGACATTGCCAGTATTCTAAAGCCAACTAATTCAGTGCGCTTGGTACCCATTGAAAGCAACGAACTTAGTAGCGCCGCAGTTCTCCACAACAAACTAGCTGGTAACAATCCTAAAAAATGCGAACTAATATTCATCAAGAACCGCGACGGATCGGTTACAGTAGGACGAACATTCTTTGTGCAAGATATTACAGAGTACACTTTTCGCGACCGCCGACGGCCAAAGCGTGACGCTCATAACGGCATGCTTCCGCCTAAATTAGCCCAAACTATGATTAATTTAGCGCACGGAGCGACGGCGCCCAGCCTCGCACGGCAGACACCTGCTCTTCTAGATCCTTTCTGCGGTACTGGCGTAGTTTTACAGGAAGCTGCTTTGATGGGCATGGCAGTTTACGGCACAGATCTAGCAGAACGTATGGCTGAATTTACTACCGAAAACTTAAAATGGCTAGAACGTACACATCATATTAAAGTCGCGAGCCAAGTCACTGCTGCCGATGCTACAACGTTTGCATGGAATAAATGGACTAAGCCTGATAAACCAATTAATCTCGTTGCAACAGAGACATATCTAGGACGACCGTATGTTACAGCGCCTAGCATATCCGAACTACATGATAATATCGGTAACTGCAATGTAATAATTCAAAAATTCCTGTCTAACCTAGCTAAACAGCTGGCCAAAGGCACCGGCCTCTGCATTGCTGTACCTTGCTGGTTCGTCCACGGCAAACTACATCATTTGACCTGTTTGAACAACCTATCTGCCATGGGTTACCGCGACCTATACGGTAAACAACATCTGATATATCATCGCAAAGATCAGGTTGTCGGCCGTGAACTGCTAGTCTTGCAAAAGGTCTAATTTCATGTATAATGGTAAAGAGTAATTTGTAAGGAGATATTTTAAATGTCACATGTTAAAGCTGGCGGTTCCAGTAAAAATAATCACAATAATGCCGGTCATCGTCTAGGTGTAAAGCGTTTTGGTGGCCAGAAAGTAAACGCAGGCGAAGTTATCGTTCGTCAGGTTGGTGCAACCAAGATTGCTGGTGACGGTACTTATGTCAGCCGCAATTTCACTATCCATGCCGCTAAGGATGGCGTAGTCAAGTTCATCAAGCGCAAAGTTCGCACTTTCACTGGTAAAACCGTTCTACGCACCCAGGTAACAGTAGAATAATTACCGATTAAACTAGCGATCAAGCTTAAAGACTACCAGCCAAAACTGGTAGTCTTTTATTTTTCTATTTCTTCTACTCACATACAAGTCGTAGTGCATTAAAGCGCTAGGCTACACTAGTAATCACATTAATAATACATGTAGTACAGACTGAACGATAAAAATTTACAATAGACAGCCATAGCGACAACTCCTGCTATCGTTGTATAGGCATAATATCACCAATTAGCCGTTTTTAGTTATATTAGCCGCCAGGGCTATTCAGCTATACTGGCATATTTAGCTCGTGCTTGATACGAGCAACAACATCACCGATAACAACCTGTGATTTGACTAAGAAGTCATCAGCACCGAGTTCCCTAGCACGCTCAGCGTCTTTTGGCTGCGACAAGGCAGTTAGCATGATAATGTGCACATTGCGAGTTTGCGGACTATTGCGCAAAATATCTAGAACATCGAACCCATTTAACTTTGGCATCATTACGTCTAGCAATACTAGATCCGGCTTAAATTCTACAGCATCTGATAGTGCCTGCTCGCCGTTAACACTGTGCTTAACTTCGAAACCTTCCAACTCTAACCGCTGCTGGTAAACCATCGCCAGCGTCTCATCGTCTTCGACTAGTAGTATTTTTTTCTTTGGGCCTTCCATGATTACTTATAGTATACCTGTTATGCTTAGTTAATTCAATAGAGCCTAACTTTGTTTCAATAGCTCGACAGCCTTATCCTGCTGAGTATCCGTGTGGTCATTAAGGTACTTATTAGTATCTAGATTAACCTTGACGTCCGGCTCTAGACCGTTGTGGTTGATGTTCTTGCCCTTCGGTGTATACCACTTAGCCACCGTAATCTTCAGATTATCACCGTTGCTTAACGATGACATAGTCTGCACGCTACCCTTACCATAGGTCTTGTTACCAACTAGAGTAGCCAAACCATAATCTTTTAATGCACCAGATACAATTTCGCTAGCTGACGCCGTGCCGCCATTTACTAGCACCACCGTCTTAATACCCTTTAGAATATTGCCGCCCGTAGCTCTCACGGTACCCTGTTGAACGACCTGACCATTCTTGCGCTCTTCGACGACAGTTTTACCGTTGTCTACCCATAGACTAGCTACCGCCTGCGCTGCATCCACATAACCACCACCATTGTCACGTAAGTCTAGCACTATACCTTTTACGTTCTTTGACTTTAGTTCCTTTGCGGCTTTGGTCGCAAGGTCGCCAGTATCGTCACCGAACTGACTAATGCGGATAAAGCCAATGCCGTCTTTGACTTCCCAGGTCACCGATGGATTGTCGACACGAGCACGCTCTAGTTCGTAGTCTTTTTGCTCGTTACCGCGAATAATTGTCAGCTTCACCTTCGTGCCAGATTCACCCCTAATCTGACTAGCAGCCTGCGTTGGTGTCCAGTTAATCGAGCTCTCACCATTAACAGCCGCAATTAGGTCGCCGGTCTGCAATCCAGCTTTCTTGGCTGATCCGCCATCTAACACTGACATAATCTCTAGCTGGCGATCTTTGTTTAGCCCCATTTCAATGCCAACGCCATAGAACGAGCCAGATAAATCTTCAGTCAAGCTCTTTGCGTCCGTCGCTGTTAGATAAGTTGTATAGGGATCACCCGCTGCATCAACCATACCTTTTGCAGCACCCTCGATTAGCTTTTTCCTATCTAGATTTCCGTCATAATTATGCTTTAGTGTCGCATACACTTCGTCTAGTTCAGTATAATCTAAATTAGATAACGATAGATTCTGTAGGCGCGTGCCAATGGCTAGGCCTATTAACCCCGTCATTACCGAAACTATCACGCAAATTACAATGCTGATTGATGCGCCATGACGGCGTGATGCCGGCTGGTTATTTTTGCGCTCCGGCACCCTAACTAATTGATCGTCGTTTTTACTCTCACTCTTCATTAAGTTCTATTGTAGCACAAGCGCCTTAAATTTGCTGAAAGTAGCCTAGAACCGTAGATAGGTGATGCCGCTGCCGCGTATCTTCATCTGGCTATAAGAGCCGCGCGTCCAGTTATACTGGCTAACCGTGACCCAGCCATCACTACCTACGCTCTCAACTACCATGGCGTGCCCAGTAACTGGTATAATGCTGGTGCCGATAATTGCCGCGTCACCTGGACGAGGATTATTGACAGCACGACCACCACTATATCTCGGCCAGTTAACGGCATTACCACGACCGTTACCTGCGTTTTTAGGATATCCTGGTATCACCTTGCCGTAGCCCGTACTTATCCGCCACGCCGCCCAGCTAACACACTCTCTATTAAGCATACCCCATTTATCTGGATAAGTATCTTGGGCGCCACAATACGGATAGCCACCACCGCCACAACGCTGAATATTAAACTCTTTAGTAAATTCAAATGATCCTACTTTTGTCGGCTGGTTGTAGCTGCCACTATTAGAGCCATTGGAATTACCCTTAGAGCCGGATTGAGATTGTTGCGACTGCTCCTGCTGACGTTTTAAAGCAGCAATAGCGTCCTCGCGCTGTTTCTGTACTTTAGCCATTTCAGTCTGCTTATTCTTCTGCATCTCGCGGAACTTGGCTTCGTCGCCCTTAGTTTGTTCAAGTAGCTTCTGCTGTTCTGATTGATTGTACGACAGTTGGTCTTTCTGGTTGTTTTGCTGGGCAATCACCCGCTCGACTTCCTTCTTATTATTCTCTTGCTGAGTCTTCAATTCTCGCACCTGTGACACTGTCTTCTTAATGCCGTCAGTAATAGCCGACTGACGCGTCTGACGATCGACGTAGTCACTGACAGAATCGCTATTTAAGAGGATATCCAGTGAAGTGGTATTGCCACTATAATACTGGTCCTGCAGATTTTGTCTCAGTGCCTGCGCCTGGTCTTTTAATTTAGCCGCACTATCGGCAATCTGTTGTTCTAGCGATTCTCGCTTCGCACTACTTAAGTTGATCTGCGCCTGAATTGCTCGTTGTTGCGCCTTTAGCTCGTCGATCTTTCCCTGCAAAGTATTGGCCTGAGCGTTCTTCTCGCTAGCCTGCGCATTATAGCTATCAACCTGTTTCTGCAAGTTCTTTATTTCCGCATCAAAGTCACGCGCCTCTACTATCGCCGGCTGAAACATCTGCGCCACTGTTGCCGTCGCAAAAACTGCAACCGCACCTAGCATACCAATTCGCAAGCTCCACTTTCTATGTGCTGTGGCTTTCGTTTTGTAATTAATCTTTTTCATATGTATCCTTTTTTCTTTTACCATTTCCACATCGATATACTATGGCATCTGATCAAAGTAGATATACCCATTAAAATCACTAGCGTCTACATTTGGCTCTACGCTATATGTACCTTTCATATCGGCATTATATTGGCTAATCGTAATCTTGTTGCCATTAACCGCTTCTACCCATGCTACATGGCCATATTCACCAGATGTCGAGACCGCTACCGACCCCACTTTAGGTGTGCGACCAGTTGGAATACCTAGACTCTGAGCCCTACTTAGCCAGTTCTTAGCATTGTTACCACCACGTGGCCAGTAGGATGGCCAACCATAGGTCGACGCCACCTTGTAAGCTGCATAGCTAACACATTCGCGGTTGAACATGCCCCATGGGTCAACCATTGCATCCTTTGATGCATTGCATAGATAAGCTGGATAGCCACCGCCACAGGCTATACCAGTGCCGTGATAGAATTTGCGATTCAAGGCTGCCTGTTCGGCTTGCAACTGAGCAATTTTAGCATTACTCTGCGCAGTCAGCTCTTGATATTTTGCTTCTTGTCCCTGGGTATCGTCCAGTAGCTTCTGCTGTTCGGCTTGGCTATCTGCTAGCTCGCGTTTTTGCTCAGACTGCTGTGAGATCACTACCTCGACTCTAGCCTTTTTAAGCTCCAAATCAGCCTTCATGCTTTTGACACGATTTACTGATTTCTTAATCTCACTGCTGACTACAGATTGGCGCGCTTGACGGTCAACATAGTCGCTAACGGAATTGCTATTCATTAGAACATCTAACGAAGTAGTCTGATCGTTGTAATACTGCGCCTTTAGACTTTCGCTCAAGTTCTTTGTTTGCTCTTTGATTTTAGCCTCACTATCGACAATCTGTTGCTCTAGCTGAGCTTTCTCTGCTGCACTAAGATCAATCTGCTTCTGGATGGTAGCCTGCTGATTTTGTAACTCAGCAATTTTGCTCTGCAAAGTATCAGATTGTGCACTTAGTTCGCTAGAGCGTTTATTATAATCAGCAATTTGGTTTTGGAGATTCTTTATTTCTGCATTATAATCACGCGCCGCAGCCGTCGTCGGTTCTATTAGCTGAACACCCGACGCTACTACAAAAGCCGATACTGCAAATACCGTGCCAACCCGCGACAGGTGGCTTATTCTAGTGTATGTACGTTTATTGTTGTGGTGGAACATCATAAACCCTCCTTTATGCTGTTTCTAATTTATTTATAACACTTATGTTTATTTACTGCAAGCTACCATTTCATATAGCGCCTTAGAGCCAGACGTGCACTGAGATCGCCAATGACAAAGCCGATTGCCATCATGCCTAGCAGAATCAAAATCATCCAATGCTCTACCAAAGCTTGCGTCTGCGATACTTCAATATAGCTACTCATGCTCGGCAGAATTTCTGATAACGCCAGATAGCCCAACAATGTTGATATTACGCCAGCAATCACGCCATATAGCTCCGCCTCGACTAAGAACGGCCCGCGAATAAAGAAGTCGTCTGCTCCGATCGAACGCATCATGCTGATTTCTTCACGTCGGCTAAAGATGGTCATACGAATGGTGTTGAAAATAACCAGTACTGATATTGCGACAAATACACTGGCCGCCGCTATTCCCACCTTGCTAGCGTATTGCATGATATCCGACAAACGCTTTATGGTGTTCTGGCGCGTTTCTAGATCCTGTGACTGTGCACGACTCTGATCAATCCACTTCTCGAACAGTTTATCGCTATCAATATATTTCTGGATATCGTCTTTCTTCTCGTAGTCTTCCAACTTCACATGTAGCACCGCTGGAAATTCCATATTAATACCTTCTCCAGCCACTGTTTGCAAGGCATCCATGATCTCTTGTTTTGTCTTGTTTTCTTCGATGTAATTCTTGCGCTCGTCAGCACTATTACTAGTTGATACGCTTTTGACATTAGGTTGCTGTTTGATCTTGTCGGATAGCTCCTCCAACACACCGTCACTAGCATCATGCTTAATATAGATCGACAAATCCATTTTGTCTTTCTGTGATTCGATAGTCTCGCTAAGCACCGAGCTAGCGATACCAGTAACAAAAATAATCAGCAGAGTAATCACCATCACAACAGTAGCCGCAACTGTTAACCAAGCATTACGGGTAAAGTTCCTTAGACCATAGCGAACCACACGCCTTGCTGTCAATAGCGTGCGTTGACGTTGTGGATTTATTAAGCGTTGCTTCTTTAGCTTTGGCTTATTCGCTTTTTTTATGTTAGATTCTTTCTGTAACATTTGCCCCTCCATGCTCGACATCGCTAATTATCTTACCGTGGTCAATTGTAATAGTTCGCGTATCTAGACGTCTTACGATTTCAGTTGAGTGAGTAATCAGCACTACTGTAGTACCGAAGCGGTTAATCTTCAGTAGTAGCTTCACAATCTCCCAAGTGTTCTTGGCGTCCAAGTTACCAGTCGGCTCGTCAGCAAAGAGAATCTTGGGCTGTCGCACCATAGCGCGTGCAATTGCCACTCGCTGCTTCTCGCCACCAGATAACTGATTCGGGAATTTCTTATCCTTGCCCCTCAAGCCTACTAGCTCTAGCATACGTGGTACATTATCGTGAATTTCCCGATTAGAGTGCCCTGAAATCTCTAGTGATAGGGCTACATTTTCAAACACGGTACGATTAGGCAGTAGCTTAAAATCCTGAAATATTACACCGATGCGCCGCCGCAGCAACGGAATATCCCGATCGTCCAAAGTGTCATAATCAATACCGCCGACTACAATTTTGCCACTATCTGGCTTTTCCTCGCGCGTCAACATGCGTAGCAATGTCGACTTACCCGCACCAGACGAACCGATTATAATAGCAAACTCGCGCGGAGCAATACTCAGGCTGACCTTGTCTAGCGCTAGTGGTGACAGCTTGTCGTAGCGCTTGCTCACCCTATCCATTAAAATCATTGATCTTGCCATAAATTTATCCTTTTATCCTAAATATTTATACTTGATTATTCCTGAACTCCATAAACAATGAAGCGCTTATCTGCTGACTGCGTGCGGTAGTTAAATTTCCCAGTGCAAGTCATAAGAGTGATTCCCTTCTTGCCATCACCCTGCACATTTAGCGCCTTGCCCATATCAACCTTATCAGCATCGACAGTCTCGGTTGCAGTTACGCGGTAAGTATATTTAGCACCATTACCAGTCTCAACTACGATCTGATCGCCAGCCTTCATCTTTGGCAAATCATTAAAAGCTGCGTCAATAGCATTATTAAATGAGGTGTGACCATCAATAAAGACTTGACCTTCTTGGTTCGGCTTAGCTGAGCCATCATACCATGCCGTATCGTTAAGATTCTTTGGTACGTCGATATTGCCTTGACTATTCACACCAACACTACGCACACGTGCGCTAACACCAATCGATGGAATAGTAATCAGACGCGGCAAGTCTGGCGATACGGCATAAGCCTGCTTAGCCTCTTGGCTGACAGCAGTCTGATCGGCGGTAGCTGGGTTGACTCCAGCAATCGACATAGTCGAAGCCGAATTAGAGAAGCTACCCTGCACAGCCTTGTTGGTCGAATAAGTATCCCAGGCCAGGTAAGCACTCGCCACCAAGATTACTGCAATCGCTGCATAACGTAAACCAGCAACGAAACGTTCTTTATTAAACTTGAAGTTAATCGATATTTTAGCACTAGCTAGGCGCTCAAAGAAATTAGGTTGTGCTAGTGCAATTACACCATCTGCACCTGCCATCAGATCGGTATCAGAATAGTCATCGTCAACTTGAGCGGCAGGAGTTTCAGAACTCTGCACCGGCACTGCCCGCTGAACTGCTGGTGTTTCTGGATACGGCTGATGGACTGGAGACATTTTTACAGAACGCACAGTATTTGGCTGGGCTACATTGCTAGCCAAAACATTAACTTGGCTTGGCATGGCAACAACGCGGCTACTAGAAGTAACCCTTCGAATCGTCGGCGCTGGTTGCATAGGCATAATGCCATCAATACTAACACCAACACGCCCGGCAGTTCGGTTCATGTATACACCATGTTGCTGCACCATTCTAGAAAAGCCACTATTACGCGGACGTGCTGGTACATCCAGCCGTCGCCTATCAACAGTGTTCATATCTAAACCTAGCCTACAGCTAGTACCGTTCTGTTTTTGCATTTTTGTCTCCTGTTTTAATAATGCGCTATTTGTTGTTTTAGTCTTTTTGTCTCCAGACTATAATTCTATATTAAAGCATAATCTAAATTAATGCAAATAGTCTATTTTTGATACGCCAGAAAGCGTTCCGCTAGCTATTTGCTTTCCAAATAAGCTTTCATAAAGCCGTCAATTTTGCCGTCAAAGACCGCGTCTGGGTCTTTTTCTTCGTACTTCGTCCGCACGTCTTTTACTTGCTTGTACGGATGTAGAACATAGTTACGAATCTGAGCACCCCAACTAGCACTTTCACCAGCACGCAGCTTATCGATACTATCAACATGCTGCTCCATCTGCATAGCAGCCAATTTAGAACGCAAGATTTCTAGCGCCTTCTCTCTGTTCTGGATCTGACTGCGTTCATTCTGAATCGCCACTACAATACCAGTCGGCAAGTGTGTTACCCGCACTGCACTATCAGTCGTATTAACACCCTGTCCACCGTGGCCACCCGAACGATAAACATCGATGCGCAAATCCTTGTCGTCAATTTTAATAGCATCAGGCGCGTCAATTTTTGGCAAAACTTCCACCAAGGCAAATGATGTCTCACGTGATTCGGCGTTAAATGGACTTAGACGCACTAAGCGATGCACGCCATTTTCCGATTGTAGCCAGCCATAAGCATAAGACCCATCAATCTCGATAACACTAGTCTTGACACCCGCTTGTTCACCAGCACTTCGCTCAATAATATTTGCAGTAAAACCATGTTTCTCAGCCCAGCGCAGATACATGCGCTCTAGCATTTCGGTAAAATCCTGCGCATCATCGCCGCCAGCACCAGCAGACAGACGCAAAATCGCATCACCCGCATCGTATCGCCCGTTAAACATTAGCTGCTGCTTCAGTTGGTCGTACTCTTTCTCAAGCGCTACCACTTGACCATCGAATTCAGCTAGCAGTTCGTCGTCGGCAATTTCCAATAACTCAATCAAGTCATTTACTTGGATACGCAGCGTCAACCATGGTTGCACCATCGCTTTTAGACTTGCTAGCTTCTTGGTCTGCTCTTTAGCATATGCTGGATTGTGCCAGATTTCTGGCGTCGCAACATTATTCTCTAACGCCTCTAGCTGTTGTTGCTTATCAGCCAAATCCAAGCGTGCAGCTGCCGCTTCAATATCGGCAGCTAGTTTATCTAATCTAGTATTTAGCTGATTCTTCATGTTGTATTTATTGTATCATTTATTATCAGCTTTGGCGTGGCGTTTAAACTCGCGGCCGTTCGTCACTTGCTCGAAGATATAGTCTACATCCTGTGCGCTAGTCTGATCAACTACCTTCAGGATTTCGTCGACATCGTCGGTAATAGTATAAAGATCACGTGCATTATGAACCAAGCCATAGTCTGCCGCCTTGGCAAGATGCGGCATCTCATTCATCTCGTCAGTGTTGCCAGTCTCAATTAGATGCAACTTGCTCATTGGACCTGCGAACCATTTGTCTAGCCCAGACCAGAATTTGCTACCAAACAGGAAGATTGGTGCATGTGGTGTTTTGCCGGTATGAACCAGCTCTAGTACCTCAGAGAATTCATCCATTGTACCAAATCCGCCAGGAAAGAAGACAAAGGCCTTACCGCTAAAAGTCATCATTACCTTGCGAGCAAAGAAGTAGTGAAACTCCATCGAATCAGTCGTCCAAGGGTTAAGGTCCTGCTCTGTTGCCAAATGAATATTTAGCCCCACGCTACGACCATGGTTTTCGAAGGCGCCACGGTTTGCAGCTTCCATAATACCTGGGCCACCGCCGGTTATTACAGTATGACTATGCTGCGCAAGCTTAGCGCCTAGCTCGTAGGCTTTTTGGTAATATTTACTAGTCTCGTGCAGGCGTGCTGAACCAAAAATCGTTACACCTTGCGGATATTTACGAATGGTCTCTAGACCATGCACCAGATCAGACGTATAGCGACTAAAGCGCTGATCGTCATCATCGCTCATCTGCTCGTTACGCAGAATATCATACCATGGGCAATCCTTCAGAGCCGCATTACCAATTTGACGCGCCCGCGCCGAGCCCTTGCTCTTGCTAGCGCTACTACTTTTTACTGTTTTTACATTCTTTGTTTTATCACTCATACATCTATTTTAGCATAAGTTAAACGTTACGCGACAATGTCGCCATATTTAGCTATTAGTCTGTAGCGATGACTACTTAAACAGTGTACGAACCTTATCCGCAACCTTGTCTGTAAGAGACTGATCAGTGTCACCGTACAAGCAAAGATTCCAAGCAGGCTGAGCAAATAATTTATTCACCGAGGCAACCACATCATCCTTTTCTAACGCCTTAATTGCGTTGATACGCTCGTATGGATCACGAATCTTGTCATAGAATAAGTACCCACTGCCAATCAAGCTCATCATAGCAGCACATGTATTATTACTCATCTCGAAGCTACCAACCATGCCATCTTTGCAATACTGCACCAGCTCATCCGAAATATCGCCATGGCGAACTTTATTAATTTCTTCGATATAGGCATCGATAGCCGGCAAGACTTTATCGGCACTAGCGCTATAGTCTAAGCCACCACTAAAGCCTAGTTCACCGCCCGACATACCATAGCATGGATTATATGCTAGCCCTTTATCGCGAATCGTACCAAACAGTACTGAATAGAAACCACCAGACATTGTCTGCGTCATCAGACGTGCCGCTGCTCGCTCGCGTTCACTCAGTACTTCGCTAGACGTAATATCTAGGTTGACGATAATATCTTTTGATTCCTTACGCTTAATTGTGAATGGCGCCGCATAGTGCCCATCAGGGTTAATGATTGGCGCTCGTTCACCCTTGTCTAACTCGTCAAACTGATCGATAATCGCCTTAATTTGATCTTTGTGCTGCTGAAGGTCGCCCGCCATTGTAATGCGGAGGTTCTGCGCAACAAAGTACTTTTTACGGTGCTCGTTAACATCGGCTAATTCCACATTATCAATCGTAGCAATTTCCTGCTCCATAGTTAACCGCATCATGCCCATCCGTTTACCAACTTCACCGCCGATAATCCGATTAGGATTTCGCAAATAGCCACCTAGTTCGCTGTGGATATTACGACGCTCGCGCACCAAGTCAGCTTCCTCGTAAACACCGTTACAAATAATGTGTTTCAGCAGCGTCATCACACGAACGATGTCATCGCGTGCGCACCGGCGCGTCAACCACAGCAAATTTGCACTAGTGTAGGCGTTACTATAAGTACCGTTACGCTCGTTCTCCCACATCATCTGCTGTCGCGTGAATATGTCGTTAGATGCACCATCAATCATATGCTCGATAATATGCGCAACCTGCGCTTTATGCTCGAAGTCAATTGCATAATGTTGACCAGCACGAAACCCTGCATCAAGACAGACGTCTGGTACACCAGGCACATTGATTAGCAAGGCTTTTACACCCTTTTTAGTTTTATATTCTTCGATGTCGTACTTTAACATTTACCCCTCCTCACCATTGTTACTAAAATAATTTGCCAAATCTTTCGTATAAATCATCTGCTACAGCTTTGTGAGTATTACCGTATAGACCTAGCGTCCATATATTGGCACTCAGAAATTCACGCACCAAGGCGATTAGCTGCTCTGCTGTTACTGCATTGATTTGCACAGGTACAGACTCAGAATTTTCGATCATACCATCGCGGAAATAGCGCGTCGCTAGACGATTGGCAATCTGCCCTGCAGTCTGCATGTTCATTTGGTAACGTCCCAACGCATAAGTCTTAGCATCGGCTAGCTCTTCAGCATCAATCTCGCCATCAGCGATACGCTTTAGCTCGCGCACCATTACATTGACAACTGCCGGCAATTTAGACTCTGCTACTTCTGTGAAGAAATCCCATGAAGTATTATAAAAGCCCACATCGTTCTGACTTAACACATAATAAGCCAGACCTCGTCGTCGCACTTCACCTTGAATTCGCGAATGCAATGTGCCAGTCAAGATGTGGTTTAGCAATAACGCCGCCCAGCGATCAGCCTGCTCGAGCGCACGTGGCACATTCATGCTGATGTTCATATATATTTCGGGGACGTCTTTGCGGCGTACGACAATCGGCGTAGCCGAATGGAGCTCTTCGTAGGGAACTGGCAATCGTTCGCCTTCTGGCAAGCTAAAAGTATCCAAAGTTTCTTCTAGCTCGTTTAGGCGCTCACCACTAAAGTCTCCAGCTACGATGAAACGCATATTTTTAGCAGTATGAGTACGCCGGTAATGCTCACGAATATCCTCTACGGTGATATTCTTCATCGAGTCCAAGCCTTCCTGCACTGTCTTAGTCTGATAACCCAGATTTTGTGCCAGCTTTAGTGACAGCACCCAATCAGCCTGCGATAGGTAGCCAGACAACTCACTGCGCACATTACCCATTTCACTATTAAATTCGCCTTCCGCGAAATGTGGCTCGCATATGGCATATTTTTGCAAAGTCAAAATACGTTGCCACTCAAATGCCGCGCAGTCCGCCACGTAAGTCATAGCGTAGTCCTCTGTAAACGCATTGTGCATAGCACCATTCTTAGTAAAGGCGGCGTCATAGGCCTGCGCCGATTTGAAGCCATCACTAGCTCCGAAGGCCATGTGTTCCATAATATGAGCAGTTTCAGATTTGTTAACGTAGTCCTTTACAAAACGCGCGCCTGCTCGAAAGCGAAACTGACTACTCATAACTGGCGAGCCAGGCACATTAACAATTAATCCCCTTGCGCCTGATTTTAGCTGATACTCTTTAACTGTATATTTCACTGCTCACCTATTCCAACTATCCTAAATCTACCTAATTTTAATCTATCTTCTTCACTATCAAATATAGTACTATCTATCGATACCAGCCGCAAGTATAGAAAGCCAAACACTTCCTAAAAATACACACCTATTACGTCTATAGAGAATAGTAGTATTCTCTTATCTTTTTAGCCATTAAAACTCTACGACGTTTCAGGAAATCATCAAAATCATCTACATTCATTTTCTCAAATCCTTCTGGAATGCAATTTAGCGTTAAGTTTTTCTTTAATGCTTCCTTATCAACAATTGATCCTATAGTTGCAATCCCATTACTGCATTGATTGTAAACTTCTTGCATGTAAATGCTAGGAGCCTTATTAGTTATCTGCAGATTAGTCTCAGTTTGGATCAACGCAAAATTTGCAATTTGATTATAAACGCTCTTATTATTTTTGCCATTCTTTTGCAAATAGTCTTTAGGGAATATATGGTGCACATCTCCTCTGCCTTCTACTAGCATCTTAACTTTCATGTCCTTAGACAAGAATGCACTATCATTCAAGGCAATTTGAGCGATAAGGTAAGTTTTCCAATAAGGAGAGCTAGCGACCGAGGTATTAAAGTCCTCTACTAAAATACTGCTCCAGAATGCATCATTCAATCTTCTGTCTAGCTCATTGCTAATGTATTGATTTAGATCCTCTTCCTCGTTTAATCTTCTTATATCTCGATCAAATTGAGATTCTGGAGAAGATGTATATCTCTGAGTAATAATGGACATTATAATCCATCTCTTAACCAATCTTTCGATTATATTATGGGCTATATTTCTTTCCCTTAATAGCAAAAATAAAATATACCCAAAGTTTAACACATTCTGCGATCTGATCAGCGAACTGTCGATTATGCCCGCAGACTTAAGGATCATTATATATCTTTCAAAGTTGGTTTGACTAACAAATGCCTTCACTCCCTCATACAATTTCTTGTAGCTGTCTTCTACGATTTCTTCCCTATACTCTCTTGTTTCAAAATCGCGACCAGATAATAAGCTGACTAGATCTTGCAGCTTGCCTCTCTTAAATTTATATGTAAATGCTACTCTCAAGACATCTACGTAACTTGGCAAATATAAATCTTCATTTTTATCTTTTATCCATGCAATTTTATTGAAGATATCCTTAGAGCTAAATACAGAATCGTTATTTTTTATGTTACAAAAATCTGCAGGCGTCTTAGCAAAATGACAAAAATAATCAATTGCTTTTCTGATGTCATTCCCCTCGTATCTTTCGTTGACACTTATTTTACTCATTGCAAAATCAGCTTGAGACAAAACTACGCCTGCTGAATTTATCCTTACGAATATTTCAGTTACTGTTTCAATACTTAACATTGAACTTAGTTCGATACGACCAATCATTACATTCTTAACAGATTGCAATCTTGCCAGCTTCTTACTTATTTCATTCGCATCAACATTGAATCTATCCGCATAGTTTCTTACAAATTCAAAAGCATTGAACCCGGACTTCATCACTTCGGATATATCAGGTATCCATTCGTCTTGTTTTTCAATAGCAGGATTGTTTGTCTGAAATTCTTCGGTCTGAAGGTTAAAGGCAATTTTTATCCTTCTTTTTTGTAATTATTGTCTAGCACTTCCTTGCCTAGTAATGCAGCCGTCAAGGCAGTAATACGTTGCTGTCCATCTATTAATATCTGTTTGCCCGTAGACATAGAACCGTCCTTTAATTTTACATCAGGGCTTTTCCATGTAATTATATAGCCTACAGGGTATTGTCTATACAAAGAGTCGATTAAGTTTCTAACTTTAGTCGTATCCCATACGAATGGCCTTTGTATTTCTGGAATAGCTATAGTTCCGTCACTAACATACCCAAGTAACGTTTCGACGCTAACATTATTTACATCAAATTTCGCCATTATTGCTCTCCTGTGATTATTTTATTAAGCCACCTGCACTATCACATTTAATGCTCACTAAACTTACAGTATAAGCATAGCGTACTTTACAGACTTAATTCCGGATAAATCTTTTTTGTTACTGGGTCAACTTCGTAACGCATTGTTGGGAACGGAACGCCCTCGCGAGCCGTTACTCCTTCTAACATCCAGAAGACACGCTCACTGTAGCCCCAACCACAGGCTGGCGGCATGCCGTATTCAAGCATTTCAACAAAGTCAATATCCAGCATCATTGCCTCGTTGTCACCAGCCTCGCGCATTGCTTGTTGCTTCTCAAACCGTTGCAGCTGGTCAATTGGATTGTTTAGCTCGGAATAGCCGTTGCCCAGTTCTGATCCAGCAATAATCGGCTGAAAACGCTGAGTTGATTTGCCATCTGGGTTAGCTTTAGACAGTGGCGAGATAAACTTTGGTGTATTAACCAACCAAACTGGACCTGCTACGTCTTTACGGATGTGCTTCCATAGTTTATCGATACCACGCGAGAGATTTTCACTCTTGCTGATTTCAATCTTGTTCTCGGCTAGCTTTGCCTTAACTTCATCAATGGTCGTATTATAAACATCAATGCCAAAGTGCTTCTGAATCACATCGGCATAGTCCCAAACTTCCCATTCTTTATCCAAGTTAACATCAAAACCGTTGATTTTGAACTGCAGCGTGCCGAAGGTTTCGTTGGCAACGTACTTATACATGTCTTCCATGAATTTCATGCCATCGCGCCAATCCCAGTAGGCGTGATACCACTCCATCGCCACATGCTCCGGCAGATGTTCATCGTCGATACCTTCGTTGCGGAAGCGTGGACCGATATCATAGACCCGCTCATAGCCAGCGCCAAGCAAGCGCTTCAGAGGTAATTCATGACTAATCCGCAAGTACAGGTCTTGATTCAGACTATCCATGTGAGTCTTGAATGCGTTAGCGTCAGCACCGCCAGTAGTGTGTTCTAGCACTGGAATATTAATCTCAACAAAGCCATGCTGGTTTAAATAATCGCGTGTTGCCTGCCAGAACTTACTGCGACGAATAAAGCGCTCGCGCACCTCAGGGTTGACGTTCATGTCGATATACCGACGACGCAGACGTGCTTCTTTGTCGGTAAATCCTTGGCGATCCGGCATGGGGCGCAGCGATTTAACTAATAGTTTTAGCTCGGTTACACCCAAAGATACTTCACCGGTCTTAGTCTTAATAACTTTACCAGTAGCCTGAATAAAGTCACCACTATCCAGCAGGTTAAGTTCTTTGATGCCTAGAAGGTTCTTGACTGGATCAAGATTTGCTACATCGCCGTCATGCAAGAACAGCTGAATCTGCCCCGTCATATCGCGTAGCACGATAAAAGCAATCTTACCAAATTTACGAATACCAAAAATGCGACCTACTACAGTCTGTTCACTGCCTTCTAGTTCATTAAACTTAGGTGCGATTTCGCCTGCGCCAATAGTTCTTTCAGTATGTGCTGGGTATGGATCTAAGCCCAGCGCCTTAATAGTCTCGAGCTTCTTTAACCGCTCGTTTCGATAGTCTGCTAGTGTTGCCATATGGGTATATTATACCACACCCATCTATTTGATCTTTTTGACTACGTAGACCTTCTCGCCCTTTGGTGTTTTGACGGTAACCTTGTCGCCAATGTGCTTGCCCATCAGTGCAGAGCCTAGCGGTGATTCGTGGCTAATTTTGCCATTCAGTGGGTCGGCTTCAATAGTGCCTACTACGTCAAAGGTCATCGTTTTGCCGTCTAACTCTACTTCAACGGTATCACCTAGACTGACAGTGCCGTCGCCGTCGCTAGCAATGATCTGAGCACCCTGCAGGATCTCTTCAATCTCGGCAATACGCGATTCAACACGCGACTGCTTTTCGCGAGCAGCTGTGTATTCAGCATTTTCGCTCAGGTCGCCGTTCTCGCGAGCAGTTGCAATCTCGTCGGCAATTTCGCCACGACTATCAGTTAGCTCCTTTAGCTCGGCTTCTAAATCAGCCTTGCCCTTCTCTGTAATATGGTAAATTTTCTTCATAATCAATCCTCCTTTGTCACTCGGCTTAGGTAATAATAAAAACCAAGATGACCTTTAGCTGCATAGATTGTACCATACTTAACGATAAGCGCAAGACATATCATGCTCAAGCTTGCTAGTTAGGCGCTGATGTTATATCGTAAAGACAGATTGTAACACTGCAATCTGCAACTTACCAATTGATTGGAGGAGATCATGTCGGATAAGCAGCGCAACAAGCAACATGCCTACGTAATAGGTGTTAGCACATTGCTAGGTGCAGGCAGTAAACCACTTCGAGGCCAATGGCTCGAAGAGCATGATGTAAAGGATGCCCTGCTAGTGATACCAGGATACGCTATTGATACACTCAATGATCACTCTGGTGACTCTAACGGTTTAGGCAATCAAGCTCGAGCCGCGCTAAACTACATAGAAGCATTGCGCGAGAAGAACGAGAACAATCTGATTGAGCGACGTAACCAACAAAGCCAAGACTCAATCAGACGCTCTGAGCTACAGTACATATGCGAAAAGCGTGACAACAGAGGAGAACCTAATGATATAGCAGTTCACTATGGCACACGTAGCGGGTCTGCAGATGCTCTAATCGATGCTGTAAGATGTCTTATATCGTCTAATGAATACAGTGGTATTACAGTCATCAGTAACGACCTGAACGAGCGGCTTCGAGCCAACCAGCTCGGAGTCAAAGCTAAAAGCTATGGCGCGGACATCAAGCCATTTGACGGTTGGTTTACCTTTGAAGGGGAGAACCTGCCAGACCTCAGCAGCGATTCAACTAACAACTACGTACTCAAAGCCATCCAAGAACAATCTAAAGCAAGGGGTATCAAGGTTCCTAAGCATGCAGCAATTAGGTTTACCAAATCTAACACAGTCTACATTTGGGACACTAAATGGAGATGGGGTGACATGCAGAACACTTTCAAAGACATGAAGTCATATGTTCGAGCCCTTGACTTTACCATACCTAGAGGAGTTGATGAAAAAAGACTCAATCTCGAACAGAAAGTGGCGCTCGACCATCTGCAAAATCCATATGTCAGCAACACTTTCCTAGGTGGCATACCTGGCGGCGGCAAAACATACCTATCTCTAGCCGTGTTTGACGACAACAAGCAACTAAAGAATGGCATTGTAGCGTTTCGATCTATCAAGTCACAAGCAGGTGAAGATCCCGGCTTAGTGCCAGGTGGCATTGACCAGAAGATGGCGCGCTACAGCCGCAACATCATCGATAACCTACTCAAAATCCGCAAGCAAAAAAATGCGAATGTACGCAATGACGGAAAGGGTGAGTATGAAGCTCTAAATGGCATTCGCTTTAGTGATTACGGTAACGTCGAAGGTATACACTTCGAAGATACTGGCGTTTTATACGACGGTGTTCATGTTCTCGAGCGAGGAGCTCTTCAGATGTTGTTGTCTCGCGACGGTACAAACTCTAAATTCGCTCTGACATACGATAGTTCCCAGAACTTGGCTACGAAATACATCAGTATGGGAACCAGCGTAGACGGATTGGCGCTTGATCTGCTAGATAACCCCATCACTGCTGTGTTTCGATTCACTATTTCACAATGTGGCCCGAACGCAAAGCTCATGGGTGATATGATGGCGGCCGAAAGCCCAATTGGCCTCTGATCAAAATGACCGACTAAGCTTCATTTAGCCTAGTCAGCCCCACCCCGGCTCATCTGAGCCGGGGCTTTAATTAGCTTAATTTATCAATCAGTTGTTCTAGCGACAAGTTTTCACTAGATTCAGCCGTGCGCCCTTTATATTCCAAAGCGCCTGCCGCAATAGTCTTTGGGCTGATTACCACACGATGCGGAATACCCATTAAATCACCATCAGCAAACTTTTCACCTGGACGTGCATCTGTGCGGTCGTCCCACAAGACATCAACCCCTGCAGACTGCAGTTGATCATAAACCTTTTGCCCCTGCTCTAATACTGCTGGATCTGTACCGATAGTAACCAGATATACCCGATACGGCGCAATATTGTCTGGCCAGACTAAGCCACGATCATCACTAAACAACTCAGCTATCACACCCATAACGCGCGTTACACCGATACCATATGAACCGTAATAGAACGGCTTCTGCGCATTGTCGCGATCAGCAAAAGTAATTCCCATCTGTTCAGCCTTCTCGGTACCGAAGTTAAAGATGTTGCCAACTTCCGCTGAACGTACCTTTTTCAACTTGTTACGATCCAACTTTAGATCACGCACTGCGTCATCTAACACTTCCTCGTTGACCGCCACGTTGTTCTCGCGATCCAAATACAGCCAATCCTCGCCTGCATCGCAGATAGTTTGAAATTCGTGACTATATTTTGTAAAGGCACCGCCCGAGGCAAAAGTTACGTAAGTTAGATTGCCAATGCCTAGACGTCCGTAAATCCGCTTGTACGCCTCAATCACACTGTTATAGAACTGCTCTAGATCGTCCTTCGTAGCATGCACCGAATACATATCCTTCATCAAGAACTCACGGCCGCGCATAATGCCAGCTTTCGCCCTTAGCTCATTGCGCAGCTTCGTCTGGAACTGATAGACCGCTACCGGCAAATCTTTGTAGCTATGCACATAATCGCGCAACATATTCATGATCGGCTCTTCATGTGACCACGCCAGGCCAATATCCTCGCCAGTTTGCAGTTTTGTCTTGAACCAAATGTCGACCATTTTATCATCCCAGCGACCAGTGGTTTGCCACACCGCCTTTGGCTGTAGATTGGTCATCAGCAGTTCTTCGCCACCAATAGCATTCAATTCTTCGCGTATAATCGCTTTGATTTTTTCTAGCGTACGCAAGCCCAGTGGCAGATAGGCGTACACACCCGCCATTTCCTTGTGTACATACCCCGCTTTAATTAGCAGCTTAGCGTTCAAGGATGTCTCGTCCGCCGGTACTGTTTTGCTAGTCTTGGTGAATAGTTCCGTTCGTTTCATAATCTATATTATACACTAATACCATAAATCCGCCCTTAGCAGGCGGATTTACTTTTAGTGCTATTATATCCACTAAAATAACTTACTAATATCGGCAATGGTTACAAGGATGATAATCACAAATAGCACCATCATGCCATAGCCAACAACAGTCTCTTCCTTCTCTTTAGTTAGCTTCTTGCCACGCAGGTGGTACCAAGCAATCAAGTACCAGCGACCACCATCTAAACCTGGAATTGGCAGAATATTCATCACAGCTAGCGACAGTGCAATAATTGCTGAAATGTATAACAAAGTCAGTGCACCACCTGCTAGTGCCGTAGGAAAGATATAGCCCAAGATACCAATCGGCCCCGACACACTATCTGACACCGCCGCAAGCTCTGTCGAGGCAGCGCCCGAACCAGTAACCAGACCCCACAAACCCATAAACAGATTGCCTATCATGCCACCAATGCCCGCAATAGTCATCCACATTAACTGCAGGGTGTCGACTATCGCCACTATCGGTGCAGACCAAGTTGCCTTAATAGTTGCCGACTGGCTATTATAGGTTGTCACACCCAAAATACCTTTACCGTCCTTGTTCTCTTTTGCTAACTGAACATCGATTGACTGCTCCTTGCCATGGCGCTCGACGACAATGGCAACCTTCTGTCCTGCACGCTTTTTTGTTATCTCTGGCACCTGAGTAGAAAATTCAGTTTTGATACCGTCCACCGATACAATATTATCCTTAGCCTTCAGTCCAGCCTTCGCTGCAGCTGAATCGTCAATAACCTTATCGATAGTAACAATGCCCTTAACACCGTGGTTGTCGCTAGCAATCGCAAACTGATTAGCCGACAGCTTAGGAATGCCAAAGAATGCCAAGATCATAAACAGCACTACCGCAGTCAAGAAGTTAGCAAACACACCTGCAAATAGAATCTTAGTCTTTGACCAGAAGCTCGCCGCGCCAAAAGTACCCTTGCCCGTGTCTTCGTCACTCTCGCCCTTCATCTTACAAAAGCCACCTAGCGGCAGCCAATTTATAGTTAGCAGAGTTTTCTTGTACTTGCCAAATGCTTTTACTCGCGGTGGAAAGCCAATACCAAACTCTTCGACGTCTACACCGTTCCTCAGCGCTACAATCATATGACCCAATTCATGTAACACCACTAAAACTACCAGGATAATCAAACCCACAACGACGCCAAGCGCAATCTGCCACCACTCTAAACCACTTAACAAAACATCCTCCTTAAAATAAAATCTAAAATGCTTATCTATATAATAGCATAAGACCGAATTAGCTAGAACTAACCAAAATTAGTCAGTACTATAGTCACTATTTTCCAAAGCGTCGCTGACGATGAGCAAATTCATCTAGACATGCGTCGAAATCCGCCTCGGTCATATCTGGCCAGTTCTTGCGTAGGAATAAGAACTCTGCGTAGGCTGAACGCCACAGCATAAAGCCGCTAATACGCTCTTCACCGCTAGTACGTACCACCATATCCAAATCTGGCAATTCTGGATGATACATATATTTATCTAGATCACTGTCTGCAAAATCCTTTAGGCTAACATCGCCCTGCTGCACTGCTGCCGCTAGATGTTTTGCGGCATCGACAATCTCTGCACGACCACCATAGTTAAAGCATAGTGCGAGTGTAGTAGAGGTATTATTAGCTGAGTCTCGCTCAGTTTCCGCTATTGCATCTAGGATTTGTTTACTCAGGTGATCACGCCGACCCAAGAAGATAATCCGAAAGCCGTCCTTTACCATCTGGCGCATGTCGTTTTGGAAAGCCGACAAAAACAGTTTCATCAAATAACCGACTTCGTCTTCGCTACGCCGCCAATTCTCGGTCGAAAATATAAACGCGCTGACATGTTTAATGCCACGCGCCTGTGCCACATAAGCCATCTGCTTTAGAACCTCAAAACCGCGTTTGTGGCCATTGTAGGTTGGCAGTCCGCGCTCTCGAGCCCAGCGACGGTTACCGTCGACAATGAACCCGATATGATTTGGCAGAACCCTTGCTTCATTCATCATTAAACCCATTTTAGCATAAAAAGCTGCAAATCACTTTTTTCACCATTCATAATAGCCCCGGCACTTAAGTCCGGGGCTATTATCTTCTATAGGTTTAGTTATTAAACCGTCATGATTTCTTTTTCTTTGGTCTTGGCAATATCAGATAACTTAGCAGTAGCTTTAGCAACGCTGTCATCTATGCCTGATTCTAGACGCTTCTGGTCGTCTTCGCTAATATCCTTAGCCTCTTTGGCGGCCTTGATGGCTTTGCGCGCATCGTCACGAATGGTACGTAGGCCAATTTTAGCTTCCTCTAACTTAGCGCTCAATTGTTTTACAATCTCGCGGCGACGCTCCTCGGTTAGTGGCGGTATCGGCACGCGAACATTGCGACCATCGTCAGACGGGTTAAAACCTAGCGTTGAATCGGCTGCAATAGCATTAGAAATTGCATGTACATTAGCCGGATCAAAAGGCGTGACCAAAATCTGTGTAGCCTCTGGTGCGCTTAGGCTAGCAACCTGGTTTAGCGGCATCTTAGTACCGTAAACTTCAACGCGCACACCGCTCAGCATGTCTGGGTGAGCACGACCAGTCCGCACTTTTTTGACTTCCTCGGCAAAGCGAGCCACGGCGGCGTCAAACTTCTCTTCGTAAATACTTGTATCCATAAACAGATTATACCACAGACTAAGCTGCCAAGTTGTACGCCTCGGCGGTTGCTTTGGCTATAGCATCCTGCCTGTTAGTCGTACCCTTCTGCACAGAGCCAAAGCTTTGCCCCTGTTGTGCTACTCGCACATCATCATGCAACGCATCAATACCTGCCTGCATAATTTCGCCAGAAATATTTGGATCTTTGACTAGATTAGAATTCTTAACACCCGTATTAACCTCGAATGAAGTTTGGTAATCTACGCCACCTGAACGATCGTTAGACATCTGCGCAGCCATCTCGCGTCGCGTCTGTTCAGCTAATTTAGCGTCAATATTTGCTAACACTGTACCACTAGTCTGCATATTGTAGCTAGCAGTCGACATACGATCCTGCGCTGATGCCGCAACGGCAACTAGACCCTTGGCCTGCTCAGTGTCAACGCCAACTTCATCGGCTACTTGCTGCACCTGTTGGTCGGCTGTCTGCGCATTGTTCTGCGCCACCGATTTCATTTCTTGTGCTTGCGCTGTCATAGCGTCTTCGCTTTTTTCAATGGTTTCTAGCTGATTGCGGCTATCTTCGATAGCCTCTGCGGTTGGCAACTTGCCACTCAGCACTTCTTCTGCATTGTCCGCAATTGCTTCCCATCCTAGTATTTGCTTCTGACGCTCTGCGCTTTGCGCGTCAAAGTCGAATTCCTTATGTTCCTTGCTAAAAAATTTTTCTGATTCAGGGGTGATAATGTTACCGTTTTCGTCGTAGTACATATCTGATTTTCCTTTTCTAGTACCTAGCTTAGCATATATACGCCAATATGTCAATTACTGCTAAGCTTGACGGTATGCGTCTAAAATGTTATTATATTATCGTTCCGCGCGTAGAGTACAGTGTACTTTGCTGCTTGGAATGATCTTTACCTACATTATTCGACAGAAAGGGACTATCTGTGTCAAGCTACATATCGAGTGTTCAGCCCAGCATTAATGTTGGCATATTTGATCAGTTGGCAAGCGCCTTCGGCGCAATTCAGACGCTCATACCGAGTGATTATGCTGACGATATCCAACCTCTATCAAGCGAGGAAACCCGTGGCATCAATAGCAAGCTGCAAAAGCTAACCACCGAGATGGCACATAACCAGCCTGATCTAGTATGCAAATTTGCGATCGAGCATGAAGATCAACACGCATGCTGGTTTAGGCCTAGCAAAAAGCTCAACCAGCTTCTACGTGAATATGTCTCTGTGAGTGTCAGCAGCTATTGCCTGCTCTATTCTTACAAAGACCCAACTTTCAGGATTCTAATAGGCTACGACGTTAATAAAAAGGTTATTGCGCTTGTCGCCGTCCAGACTATAGACTGCGGTTCAGCTATGCGCTCTATCACACTCTACCAGCCACAGCCCGAGGATACCCTCCCAAAAGCACCCGGCTGGCTGCGCAATATCGGCATTGACCTATTCAGCTTAGGACTAAGCTAATCGCTAAGCCCAGCCAACCCACTCACCTGTCGCAATATCAAAGCCACCCCGTAACAACATGGGGTGGCCTTTTATTGTACAGTTATTTTGTTATCTTTAGGAGAATTAAATACCCTGCACCACCAAGATGCAGGGTAAAGGTACGTACTATACGTTATATAGTATCCGAAATCAAGTTATCAAGACAGCAGATCCTGATTTTAATCGCGGAAGCCACGTGGCGCCGCATACTTAATCAGATCACTACCGACAGGATATTGATTGGCGCTATAGTGCGGTGTCATGCTTTCATCGGCATCACATTCCATCTCGATAACACGATTGAAATAATCAAAGTCACGATTATCGACATGGACATTAAAGCCCACCACAAGATTATAAGACTTCATACGCTCCTTACACTCTTGCTCCAGTGACTCCAGTGACTCGCCAATTTTGACTGACTGTTCCACCAAAGACTGTTGCAAACCGTGATCTGTTGAGTCTGTTAACAGCAACCATTTGTCGCCGCCGAAATCATCAGTCTCCTTAAATTGAACTCGCATATTTCTGTCATCGGAAGCAGAATAGCTATTCGCCACCAGCGATGATGCCCAGTCATAAATCCACTTGTTATCTGATGTCATAGGCACCGCACCAACCTCGAACAAATAGTTGTAGGCAATAGCTCGCGCCCAATAACCTTTATACATTGCTGAAGTCGACATACACGACCAAAAAGCAGCTAAATCGGCACCCTGTGGATACTCCAGATTGTGTAGCCTACCCATATAGTCATCGTAGTCTGTCTTCAAGAGATCCGAATCTACCATGAGCCGATCCTTTCTAATGAATCTGGTGTCTCGTCTTCTCGTACTTATTGTAGCAACGTATTATTGCTAAATACTTATGTATATTACCATTAATTATGCTATTAGTCAATAGAACTATTTCTTACATCTTATAAATAATCCACCTCACATTAGAGGTGGATTATAGATTATCCTATCGATAAACTAGCGTTTAACCGTCTCGTTGCCAGCGTCATTTAAGTCTTTAGGATCATAGCGACCAGCTGGGATAATTGAGCCGTCAGGTGTTCGATAATAATTAGTACCATGCTCATATTCACGACGCTTCCAGTCAACAGCACTCTTATATTGTTCCATTGACACACTCATCGTCTTCGGCTCTTCGGCTTTTGGTGCTGGGGTATCCGCTTCAGCTGATACAACCTGGCGTTTTGTGACTGTTACTGGATGATCTCGCCCATCATCTAGACGTCCCAAGGCCTCTCGAGCCATTATACGACGTTCCTTATTGAGACGAGCAGCAGCTGAACCCTCAGTCTCAAGATCTTCGTCGTCGAAATAGTCATAGTAACTGTGGCCCTCATAGTCCTCGCTAGCATTGTCGTACGGGTTGCTTGCATTGTAGTTTTCGTAGTTTTTCATTTATTTCCTTTTCTATCTTCTTAGATTAACAACTATAATACTAGCATAAGCTATATAAAATGTCAAGTATATTTTATACCTATTGCTCTTTTTAGTGATAAATCAAAAATAAATAACACTCATTACTGAGTGCTATTTACTTTTTATAACGTCAACCTAAGCTAGCTATTACTAGTCTTCGGTTACACCTAGTTCAAAGCGAGCAAAGCGGCGGACGACGATATTTTCACCTAATTTGGCAATATTCTCTTTAATCATCGTACCCATATCTTTGCTATCATCCTTCCAGTATGGCTGATCCATCAGGACTAGCTCGCTAAAGTACTTCTTTAGTTGACCATCGATGATCTTATCCAAGATGTCAGCTGGCTTGTTAGCGTTCTTCGGATCGTTCTTAGCAGCCTCGACAAGCTCAGCGCGCTTATCGGCCTTTACCTGCTCTGGTACATCCTTTTTACTAACCCATTTTGGATGCATTGCAGCAACCTGCATGGCAACTTCGTGTGCTAGTTCCTTGAATTGATCAGTACGTGCAACGAAGTCAGTCTCACAATTGATTTCGACAATTACGCCAATACGACCATTGTGCACATAAGACTCGATCAAGCCCTCGCGAGCTTCGCGCTCACCACGCTTCTCAGCCTTGGTTAGACCCTTCTCGCGCATGGCCTTTAGTGCCTTGTCAAAGTCGCCGTTAGCCTCGACTAGAGCTTTCTTAGCGTCGGTTAGACCAACACCAGATAGCTCACGCAACTTCTTAATTTCATCAAGAGTTACACCCATTGTATTCTCCTCTATCTTTAATTATTTGCTTTCCTTAGCAGCCTTTTTCTCGGCAGCACGCTCACTAGCAACAGCAGCACCTGCTTTGACAGCCTCGTCGATGTAGCTAGCAATCAGTTGCAAAGTTGAGATTGCATCGTCGTTAGCTGGAATGACGTAGTCCACACCACGTGGATCAGCGTTAGTATCGCAGATGGCAACCACAGGAATATTTAGCTTGTTAGCCTCGTTAATAGCATTGCGATCTGACACAGCATCTAGCACAAACAAAGCACCCGGCTTGCCGCGCATTTCCTTAATGCCACCATACTTAACGTTTAGGCTATCAATTTCCTCTTGGTAGCGCTGAACCTCTAGCTTGCTATAACGGTTGGCTAGCTCACCGCTCTCCATGCGCTTTTCTAGTAGCTTTAATTTCTTGATCTGGCTAACAGTAGTAACCTGATTGGTTAGCATACCACCTAGCCAGCGCTCAGCTACATATGGTTCACCAGCAGTCTCAGCTGCGTCTTTGACGACTTCTTTGGCTTGCTTCTTTGTACCGACGTACAGGATCTGGCGACCACGGCTAGCAACGTCCTGCAAGAATTTCTGCGCCGACTCGATTGCCGTTACAGTCTTTTCTAGGTTAATAATATGTACACCATCCTTCTTGGTGAAGATGTATTCAGCCATGCGAGGATTCCAGCGCGAAGTCTTGTGACCAAAGTGCGCACCAGCCTCAAATAGCTGTTTAATGTCAACGTTTGACACCTCTAAACTCCTTTCCTTTGCTATCCGCCCCGAGTAATCAGGAGTTATGCGAATAGCTGTTTCATTAATTAATATTACAGGAGTATTGTATCAGAATTATCTAGGTATTTCAAATGTCGTTGCGCCGTTCGAAATTTTGTCGACATCGTCGGCGTTAGATTTAAGGTCTGTCAACAGTTCAGCGAAAGTTTTGATTGCCAAATTCGCCATTGTATGTTTGGCACTATTGCGGCTATCTTTTAATGACTCTTTAGCTTCGTTTGACTGTAGTGTGCCCTCCCATGCTGATGCTTTGTTTTGCCGTGCTCTACTGATACTGTTTTTGTTTTTCATGATGTCATTATACTAGCACAAGTTCTATGATTTGTCAATATTGAATGCTTTTTTCTCTTTTGCTAAACTATAAGCATTATAAATTTAATGGTGGGAGATAAATAGAAAGATGAAAGACAACAATCCATTCAAACCGGTTTTACCGAGGCCAGTTTCTGATAATGACTTAGCAAACGATCCTAACGCCGACAACTTTTTAGCCGGTAGCAATGGTATCAATGATCGCCTTAGCCAACACGTAACTCTAGATGGTATGCTATCAGCAAACCCACAGTCCCAAAACGACTTTGGTGATATTGCTAGCTTAACCAATAACAGAGCCACGACCGCATTAGGTAGCGCTCCTAAGCCTAGCGCACAGCCAGCCACGAATCACAAGCCAGTGGTTGCTAGCGAGCCTAAGACTGCTGACAACAAATCAGATATCTTTGCAGCTGCAGCCGCCGCAGCCGACGGACAGTCCGTGGCACCTAAAGCCAATGACGGTAAATTCAAGCTAGAAAAGAAAGACTTAGCCAAGAAGGATGCAACTAAGAAAGCCACTTCAAATAGCGGCGAGAAGCAAATCACCATTTCCTTATTAACAATTGTCTTTGGTGTATTGTTTATAATCTCAACCATTGCAGCCATATATTTCTACACACAGAACAACAAGAGCCAGAGTGAACTTGCCGACGCTAAAGCCAAAGTCAGCCAACTTAGTGACACTGCCAACAACGACAGCGCCGAAAGTAGCAAAGCTACCACTAACTATGACGCCCTACAAAATCGCATACAAGACTTGAGCAAGCAAGTTACCGACAAAGACAAAGATATTTCTACCAAGCAGAAAACTATCGATGACCAAAATAGTAAGATTACCAGCCTAAGCAAACAAATCACTGATCTACAAAATAAAGTCAATAGCGATAAGTCTGTTAGCGAAAACATGAAGAGCCTAGTTACAACACTATGTACCAATGATCAGTTCAAATCATCTAGCGCATGCGTCGGGGGTGGTCAAGGTCAGCCTCAGACCCAAGCTAACCACGCCACTGCTCCAACCAATACAGTCAATACACAGAGTGGACAGCACTAGTTAAGCGGTACTGTTATAGCTCTAGATAGCTCATCGATTTAGATGAGCTATCTTTAATACTATCGTTTTTGACTTTTTAAGCGATCTAGGTTAAAATACTACAGATATGAAAGCAAATATTCACCCAGATAACTACCGCTTAGTTGTCTTCGAAGACGAGGCTGCAAACTTTTCTTTCTTAACAAAGTCTACTGCCCCAACTAACGAGACAATCAAGTGGGAAGATGGCAACGAATATCCTGTTGTCCATCTACACATCAGTAGTGCCAGCCACCCATTCTTCACTGGCGAAGAGAAGATTATCGATACGGAAGGTCGTGTTGATCGCTTTGCCGCTAAGATGAAGGCTGCTAAGGAAGCTAAGGAAGCCCTAGCCAAGCGCAACGCCGCCAAGGCTGAAGCCGCCAAGAAGGCCGCCACTAAAAAAGCCGAGAAGGCTGAGGCCTAAGCACTAAATACCCCGTAGGGGTATTTTTATTTGCCTGCCCTATTAGAACGGATTTAGGGCGGGCATTAGTTATTGTTTATCTGTTATAATATAACTATGGAGATTAAGATAAACCTTGATGAATTAACGCGCGAGAAGACAGAGCTCGAGACTTTTATGGCAGACCCTAACGCCTTCTCTGACCCAGACTTTGCCGCTAAAGGCAAGCGTCTATCCGAAGTGAATGACATTCTAGATCGCGCTAAACTACGTTCTGATCTAGAGAACCAGCTAGCCGAGGCAAAGCAGCTAGCAAATAGCCAGGATACCGAATTGGCTGAGCTAGCTCAGTTGGAAATCCCTGAGCTAGAAGGCAAGATCGGCGACTTGAACGACGAAATTAACGCCATGTTGGCACCACACGACCCCAATGACGATAAAAACGTCATCATGGAGATCCGTGCTGGCGCTGGCGGTGACGAAGCCAGTCTATTTGCAGGCGAGCTACTAAAAATGTATCTACGCTACGCCGAAAACCACGGACTGAAGACCGAAATTATGACAGAGAGCGCCAATGATGCTGGCGGCATTAAGGAAGTTATCCTAAAAGTCACTGGCGATCAGCCATACGCTAAATTAAAGTTCGAGTCCGGCGTTCATCGCGTTCAGCGTGTGCCCGTGACAGAGTCACAAGGTCGCATTCACACTAGTACCGCCACAGTTGCCGTACTGCCCGAGGCATCCGAAACCGATATTCATATTGATCCCAAGGATCTACGCATCGACATTTACCGCAGCTCTGGTCACGGCGGTCAGGGCGTCAACACCACCGACTCTGCCGTTCGCATTACCCACTTGCCTACCGGCCTAGTCGTTACAAACCAAGACGGTCGTTCACAAATTCAGAACAAAGAGAAAGCTTTAGAAGTTTTACGCTCGCGCCTGCTCCAGATTGAGATTGACAAAAAAGCAGCCGCCGAAACCGCCGAACGGCGCGCCTTAATCGGCAGCGGCGACCGCAGCGAGAAGATTCGCACTTATAACTTTCCACAGGATCGTATCACCGACCACCGTATCAAGTACAGTCGCAGTGGCATTCCTGCTGCAATGAATGGCGATATCGACGACATCATCGAGCATCTACAGGCCCACGAGCGTGAACTAAACCTGCAGAACGCCGAGATAAAATAGCGCCTCAATAGTGCAGCTATTTTAGTCTAAACCCTCCCTTGCGGGAGGGGTTTAGTTAAACAGCGCTCTACTCTAACTATGCGTACGCTTACGCCTACCCCCTTTGCAGGGGGAGTGTTTTAAGTTCAAAGCACCGTTTAGAAGACTAAAGATACATCTAAACCCTCCTGCAAGGGAGGGTTTAGATTGAGGTGGTAGTCGCTAGCTAGTCTACGCTTTTCTTAGCTTTACCGTAAACTTAATACCGTTAGCCTTAGCTGGCTCAGCATGGACATCACCGCCAGACAGATCATCAGCAAGCTTGATTGCCAGAGTCTCTGCTTGGATAGTTTTGGCATACCCCTTCACTGCGTTAACAAGCTTAGTGTCGTCAGCTAGAATAGCTAACTCAATTCGGTCGTCAACATTCAGACCAGCGCTCTTTCGTGCCTTTTGTACAGCACGAATCACTTCACGACTTAGGCCTTCAAGCTCAAGCTCAGGCGTTAGCTGCTTATTTAGTTCCAGCCAACCCTCAACCTCACTCTGATCGTTTACCTTGACATCTGTTACTACTGGGCCTGCCTGGTAATCCGCCAAATTCTCAACCCAATTGATTCGCTTGACATTCAGCTCGTCGCGCATAATCTGCTCGTAATACGGATCAAGACGCTTACCGCTATAGCTAGCAAAAGCTAATGGTTGACGAATTTTCACTTGCTTCTCGTTGGTAGAGTCATCCCTACGCATACGTAGCGCTAGACCACTGTTAATTAGGTTACGCGTACGTGCCATGTCAGCCAAGACTTTGTCGTCTACTGGGTTATCAGTTGGCCAATCTAGCAAGTGCACTGATTCACCACCAGTTAAATCTTGGTACAGTTCTTCGGCTAAGAACGGTACGAATGGCGCTAAGATCACGCTGAGACGCACTAATACATAGTGCAAGGTCTGGTAAGCCTGTGCCTTATCACTATCGTCTTCACTCTTCCAGAAGCGACGACGACTGCGGCGCACGTACCAGTTACTAGCGTCATCAACGAACGGTATCACTGCACTTAAGGCATCTGGAATATTGTAACCGTCCATGAACTTCTCGATATGCGCTGTTAGCTGATGTACACGGCTAACAATCCAACGATCCAACGGGTTGTTGAGGTCAGATAGATTAATGGTCGGCACAGAATCACCATTATACTCCCAGCCATCAACCGCGGCGTACATCGTAAAGAAGTCGTACATATTCCAAATCATCGCTAGTTTGCGCGCTACGTCAGACACATCCTTGTCTTGCAAGGCAAAGTCTTCACCGTTTAACAGTGGTGAACTTAGTAGTAAGAAGCGTAGACTATCTGCAGAATACTGGTTCATCAAAGTATTAGGGTCAGTAAAGTTACCCAAGGATTTACTCATCTTACGTCCATCATTACCAGCTACCACACCGGTAGTAATAACGTTCTTGTAGGCGTTCAAATGCCCAGTCATACGATCCTTGCCGAAGGCGCCGATACTAGCAAGCGCCGTATTCACCGTATGAACATAGTAGAACCAGGCGCGCACCTGACCGATGTATTCCACAATGAAATCCGCCGGATAGTTACGCTCGAACTTCTCTTTGTTCTCAAACGGATAGTGCAACTGCGCAAACGGCATTGAGCCTGACTCAAACCAGCAGTCCAGCACTTTGTCGATGCGAGTATAGACCTCACCATCTTGCATACCGTATTCTTTGCGTACATCTGCAGGTAGCTTGTCGGCATAAAACTTAACCTGATCAATCCACGGGCGGTGGTAGTCCTTCAGGCGCTTACCGCTCAGCTTGTATAGCTCGTCATACGAGCCAACCACGATGATACCGCCTTTATCACCCTTCCAGACAGGCATAGCACTAGCCCAGAAGCGATCGCGACTGAGGTTCCAATCAGGTGCCTGCTCGATATTCTTCATAAATCGACCATGCTTCAGGTGAGCTGGGAACCAGTTAATGTTCTCGTTCTGCTCTAACATCAGTGGCTTAGAATTCTGAATATCAAAGAACCATGATGGGATAGCACGGTACATAATGCGCTGCTTGGACCGCGGATTAAACGGATATTCGTGCTGGATGTAGCGGATTTGATAAACGATACCCTTCTCTTTTAGATCCTTGGCAATAAATTTATTGTTCGTCCAGACCTCACGCCCCTGATAAATACTATCAAAGTAGTAGCCGTTGTCGTCAATAACGTGGAAGGCCTTAATGCCATTGGCTTTGGCTAAGGCGAAGTCGTCTTCACCGTAGGCTGGTGCAATGTGAACGATGCCCGTACCAGATTCATTACTAACAAAGTCCGCAGCGTAGATCTGGTGAATCTTGCTGACGATTTCTGGGTCAGTTGGCCAAGTCGAACCAGTATCTAGTGGCTGGTATTTTAGTCCAACTAACTGCTCGCCCTTGAATTCCTTCTCGATCGTGTAGGCAATCGGCTGGTGTCGCTCGTCCTGCAGTGTGTTAGTTAGACAGTCCTTAGCAATCACAAAATGTTCATCTCCGACTTTTGCTAGCACATAAGTCATGTCTGAATTGACCGCCAACATCAAGTTAGCCGGCAACGTCCATGGTGTAGTAGTCCAAGCTAGGATTTTGGCATCATTCGGCAAGCCAATTTTTGCAGCTTCGCCATCGCGTAGCATGAATTTTACGAATACCGACGGGTCAGTCACTGTCTGATAGGCGTCGTTATCCATTGTCACTTCAGCCTTCGATACCGGTGTTGCGAACTTTGTATCGTACATTAGGACTTTCTCGCCTTCGTAAATCTTACCTGCCTGATATAGTTGTTTGAACGCCCACCAAACAGACTCCATAAAATCCTTATTCATTGTGCGATATGCACCCTTGAAGTCGACCCAGCGACCAACACGATCAATCACGCCCTCCCAGGTCTCACTATTGGCAATCATCGAATCGCGCGCGGTTTCTATATACTTTTCCAAAGTAATAGTTGGCAAAGGATTGCCATCCTTATCTAGTGGGGCTTTCTGATCAGGGTTAGTTATAATCTGGCGACGATCAACAATACCCATCTGTTTTTCAACAAAGTTCTCTGCCGGTAAGCCGTGACAGTCCCAGCCCCAGCGACGCTCAACACGCTTACCCTTCATAGTCCAATAGCGCGGGACGGCGTCTTTGATGATAGAGCTCAACAGCGTACCATGATGCGGCACACCCGTAATGAACGGAGGCCCATCGTAAAATACATATGAATTGGCTGGGTCACGTAGTTCGATTGATTTTTGGAATGTCCGATTTTTCTTCCACTTCAACACGAGATCTTTCTCGTACTCACTCGCCCGTCGTCGGGTACCTGATTGAAACTTCAAAATTCCTCCTCGTTATCTTTCTAATGCAGTTAAACGGCTGCACTTTTACTTAATAATAATTATAGCACAGCAAACCTGCCCTGCTTTACATGACAGGCTATTATCCGCTCGCTACTGTTATAGGTTTGTTGTAGTCAGCCCGATTATTCGAACGGGTTAGCTGTAACCGTATAGACTACTTCGGTCTTATATGTACCAGCTACATTGTTATCACCTAGATTAACACCGTAGGCAACCTTAGTAACATCACCCGTAGTCTGGTCTGGTCTATTCGCCGTGTGCTTTATAATTACCGCATCATCAGTACTACTTGGTACTTTAGCAAAGGTTGTAGCGCTAGTCGGCTTAGTATAGTCCGCCAGACTACCAAATCCCTCACCTGTGTTACCAGGTAGCGCATAGCCCCAAGTGTTAGTGGCCAATGATTTTGGCGCAGCACTAGCTGACGCCTCGATTGTATGCTTGCTAGTCGAGCTATTGATTAAGCTATTAGCCGCCTTAGCCTTCATGGTTAGGCTATAACCGCTGGCACTGTTGGTTGCAGCGGTTACGCTGTTAGTGGTAGAGAGAAGCCCGGTAGCTCCGCTCTCTTCCCTGCTCAGGTTAGCTAGTGCTTTATCTAGACTAACATCCACCTTAGTTTCGGCAACGTCAGCAGTCTGAGAAACAGGGTTAACAATTGGCGAACTACCTGTTACAGCTACATAATTTATAGCCGTGGCCAGCTTGGCATCACTAGCTGTCGCGCGAACGTTATTAATCGTTAAACTAAAACTCAACAGTCGATCTTTTATAGCTTTAGTATCAACCCACTTTATAGCAGTGGCGTTACTAGGCAGTGTAATAGCATCAGAACCCCAATTGAAGTCAGACAACGATACTTCATGCCAGGCAGCCTTATAGGACAAAAAGCTGTTCACAGCCGAATGATCGTTTAAGTCGATATTTCGCACCCTAGGGTCTGTCGTATAGTAACCACCTAGTCCATAAACATTAAGTTTAGGATCGGTCAACTTTACGGTAACATTACTATATTTAATGTTCTTTGTACCGTTTTTATCGCCGTTGTATGGCAACATAGACAGTGTAGTCATAGATTTATTTGGGCTATCTTTGTCTGGATTACTGTATGAGGTAAAATTATACGTTTGGTTATCCCCGGGCAGCAAAGCGGCGCTGCTCTGCGATATGTTATAGCCATAGCTACTAGTTGTCTTAGAAACAGAAAATGTAGCAGATTGAGATTTCCAGGAATCTCCGAGACGACCCGTACCATCGCCAGACATAGCAACAGCTATAGTCCTAGAGGCTGGTGTCTCAATTGTCGGAGATACCACTGCATCCATCGTAATGTCAGGTTGTTTAGCGTTAACCGCATTTTTAGATCCTACCGTGCCAAGCGGCAGTGTAATGGTTGTAGTACCGTCTGTATTTTTAACTACGCTAGTTGGAGTTAATTTACTACCGTTATATTTGTACGAACCATCTACAGGCGAAACATCCGCTGGCAATGTTACTATAGCCTTAACATTAGTGTCTGCTGCATAAGCATATGGCGTAATAGCTAGATGTTCGATTTCATTTGGCTTAGCATCAGGGCTGGTTGCAGAGTTATTGGATAGCTTTAACTCAGGAAGGATTTTTCCAGGGACAACAACAAGGCTCTGAGTAGCGGGATCAGCCAACTGCCATTCATTGGTTGAAACATAAAGGCTATGCTTAACACTAGTGCCGACAGGTGTATTAGATTTAATCCTTAGTGGATAATAAGCAATGTCGTATTCACCTAAAACAGCTTTATCACCATGAAAGCGAATAGCATTGACATAACCACCTTTTTTAGCCGCATAAGCTTTCGCTTCAGCCATAGTGTTAAAGAAGTTCGCCTTGCTATCCCCCACTACCCCACAGTCAGTTCTAGTATTCGGCACACCATCACTAGAAACCACACCGTACTGCGCCCAAAGGTTACCCGTAATGTTGTTATTGATCAGTTTAGGGGTACCATCACCATCAGGCTCGGTATATCTACCGTCCCATGCCATACAGCTATTTACGTTAGTATTCGGCGTGTCGGTTGTATTTACAAAAGCTACACGAGGATTAGTCTTATAAGATTCACCAGGATACACAGGCAGTGTATCCTCATTCCAATAGTCATCGCGGCCCAACACGCTCGAGGGGGCTACATATATCCAAACACTACCATTTATACGACTTGATAGCCACACTCCTACGTTAGAGCCACTAATTTGCGTTGTTTGTGCTCCATCTATCGTACTCGCTACGGAGTCCAATGTTTTTAGCTGATAGTTTTGACCGTTTGCAGACAATGATTTTAGTGGCACGCTAATATAAATAGTTTGGTATGCATACGTAGCCCAAAAATCAGTTCCCTCAAGTACACGTCCATAGTCATTTTCTGTCGGAAAATGACGATAGCCAATAGCTGTGTTTTTTACTGTAAGCTCTAGGCGCTTACCGTCAGCAGATTTACTTGGCGTCCAGCTACCATAGGACAATATCCTGCTTTCAGAATCACCCGCACCGTACGAAAGATTTATATGACCCATACTATTAGCGGTGTAAATCTCCCAATCGGACGGTAGACTAGACATATCTACAGTAAGCTTAACTGTGTCACCTAGAGGTTCCAGACCAATAGGAGCAGATTTATCAGCAGCCTGAATGTACACACTTAACCCGAATGTTACATAGCCCAGCTTTTTGACTAAGGTCGATCCGTACTGACCCAACATGGTCTTATAGTTCGCCTTACCCTTCAATGTTACCGAGGGAATGGCGCCAGTGTAATTTTGACCATTAACTGTAACCTTTGTGGGAGCTAGCCTCTGACCATTGCCACCAAAGACATAGTCGGTGATGTCCCAGTTCTGAGATTTTGGTGAGTCGGCTTTAATAACACATGTAGCCTTGTTATTGGTATAACTGCCGTTGATCTTTTCAAGCTTACTACCGTCCACGCAACCAGCAGCTGATGAAATGGATGCTTCATCAATTACGTTGCCATTAGGAAATTCCATAGTGACGGTTGTAGTACCCGTTGACAGGTTCAATGCTACACGCCATTTAGCACTGTTGTTTATTAAAACAGTGTTGTCACTACCGCCTTCGCCATCTAGACCAGTGCCAGCCTTTACTAGTGTAATTTTATTAACAGATGAATTATTGCTAGCTTTGGCTAATGCTAGGGTATTTGCACTTTGGGGTTGTACTTCACCCTTTTTAGCGACAGCTGTTATGCCGACCGATAGGCTTGCTGTTACCAGTGCAAGCCCTATGAATGACAAAACAATTATTTTGGTTAATTTAATCGATCGAGAAAGGGAGCACCCCCCCCCACAGCAACTGTCGACCAATGTCGCCGGTTTACCGTGCGACATAGCCGAGTCTGCTGTTTTGTTTAATGCATTTGGATTTTTAGTCTTCATCACCTTCCTATTAACGTAGCCACGAACGAACAGTTACAGATAGTAATTAATATCGCGCCTGTTAAAGCTACCTATCACACCTTTATTACGATCCCTATTGTATAAGCACAGAGAGTTATTGTCAATACGGTTGTGCTTAGGCGCCTAAGCGCTTGCAGCCAACGCCGCATCACTAATGGCTGGCAAGTCGCCTGTCCACATACGATAGACCGATCCATCGGGCATTGTTGCAATCAATGTTGGATAACGGACTATATCATGGATGCGACAGAAGTCAGCGCCATCGCGCGTGTCAGGATCAAGCGTACTAATATCGTTACCAGTTTGAAAGCGAAAATCACGCAGAAAGTTCTCTACCATTAGACGACAATCTGATTTTTCACGGTAAACCATAGTTAGCTTCATACCACCCTCCTCGTTATTTATATCATATAGGCACGTTTGTCCTAGACGTTATTCCTTTTATTCCTTATTTTTCTCGTTTTCTAGGTTGCGCCGTAACTCTTGCAGAGTTTGTGCAAATTCGTCGGCATTCTTGAACTTCTTGTAAACGCTAGCAAAGCGCACATACGCCACTTCATTGCGATGTGCTAGTTCGTCCATCACCAAGTCACCGATTTTGTTAGAAGGAAATTCTAACTCGCCATCAGCATACAGACGGTCTTCAACTTTGGTCACGATATCATCCACCTCAGTTTCGTTATCTAGAGTCTTACCCACTGAGCGCTGGATGGCATTATATAGTTTCTGTCGATCAAATAGTACTTTACGACCATCCGATTTAACGACGGCTAAGTTAGGATGCTCGATGCGCTCGTAGGTCGTAAAGCGCGTGCCACAGTTCAAACACTCGCGGCGACGACGTATTGCCGAACCTGCATCACGCGACTCTACAACACGGCTATCATCATGTTTACATTTTGGGCATTGCACTAGCGATTTTCCTTGTTCTTGTGATGGAAACGACGGCGCAGGAAGGATGGCGTATCAAACAACGTATCACGCGATTCCTCGTCCTCATCATCACTAGATGGACTCAGTAGACTATTGTCAGTTGCGTTGGCCTTATTGGCGTCACTGTCAGTATTGTCAAATGTATCCGCATCGTCCGGCTTGTTGTCCAAGTCAGAGTCTGTATCGTTAGTTACTTCTGCGTCGGCGTTCGGCCAAGTCCATGCCGTATCATTGGTTGCCTCGGCATTAAAATCAGTTGCACCAGCACCAGTAGTATCAGCGTCATTGTCTAAATCAATACTATCTAGATTGATGTTATCGACAGCCGTAGCGACAGCTTCTGGAGTCTTTGTCTCTTCCTTTGGTGTCGCGGCAGCAGTAGACATTGCATTAGGCCGACGTCCTTCGTTAGTAGCAAAGTAGTTTGAGTCAAAGCCAGTTGCCACTACGGTGATAATTAGCTCGTCTTCCATTTCAGGCTTCAATGTAGCACCAAAAATAATGTTGGCGTCTGGTGATACGGCAGCTGTAATGATTTCAGCAGCTTCTTGAACCTCAGCCATCGACATGTCATAACCACCAGTGACGTTGAATAGTACACCGCGCGCACCATCAATACTGACTTCAATTAACGGTGACTCAATTGCTTGGTGTGCCGCCTTCTCAGCACGGTCGTCACCACTGGCACGGCCGATACCCATCAAGGCTGAACCTGCATTAGACATAATTGCCTTCACATCGGCAAAGTCTAGGTTAATTAAGCCATTCTGCGTAATTAATTCGGAAATACCCTGAACACCTTGGCGTAATATATCATCAGCGATCTTGAATGTCTCAAGTAGCGGTGTGCGACGATCAATCGTCTGCAACAAGCGATCATTAGGAATGGTAATTAGCGTATCTACTACCTTAGAAATATTGGCAATACCTAGATCAGCGTTCATGCGACGCTTCTGACCCTCGAAGGTGAACGGACGTGTTACAACGCCGACAGTTAGAATACCCATATCACGAGCCACCTCAGCCACAACAGGAGCAGCACCAGTACCAGTACCACCGCCAGCACCAAAGGTAATAAACGCCATATCAGCACCATCTATTGCTTTCTTAATTTCGTCAACGCTTTCACGGGCGGCTGCCTCGCCAACTGATGGATCAGCACCAGCGCCTAAACCACGTGTAGTATCTTTACCGATATGAATCTTCACATCAGCCTGTGAATGGTGCAAAGCCTGCGCATCTGTGTTGATCGCAATAAATTGAACACCCTCAATACCGGCATCCTTCATGCGGTTGACAGCTGCGCCACCAGCACCGCCGACACCGACGACCTTAATGACAGCAGGAGCCTGGACTTCTGCTGGTTTAACCTCTGGCATATACCCTCCTAAAATAGCTTATCTGCATTTCCTACATTATACACGCGATTAGCAGTTACGGTCAAGCTAACTACTTGCGCTCAAACATTCTCTTGATACTGTCAAATATACCACCCGAACGCTTCTGACCGCCGTCGCCTTCACGCAAGACTGCGTCGACATCAGCCTCCATTAGACCGATAGCCGTAGTAAACATCGGGTCGGTAACCTTGCCCGATACATCCTTGTATTCGCGTGGTTTATATACCTGTACATTCATTTGCAGGGTCGCTTTAGCATAATCGGCTATACCACGTAGATTAGCGCCACCACCAGCTAAGATTGCACCACATGGCAAATTAGCCGCTTTCTTGATACGCTTAAGCTCTTTATTAACCATTCCAAATAGTTCCTCTAGGCGCGCCTCAACGATATCGTCAACTACTGCGGATTTAAAGCCAATCCGACGCGGTTCGCCGCTGGCAGTAGTAGTCTTGATAGCCAAGACATCCTCGTGGCCTCGACGTAAACTTGCCGAAGCTACGGCGTGCTGCAATTTAATTTTTTCAGCAATGTCCAAATCAGTTCGCAAACCAATGGCTAGATCAGTGGTGATATTATTCGAGCCGACTGGGAACACTTTTACATCAATAATATCTCCTTCTTCGTAGACCACCATCGAGGTAGTAGAATGGCCAATCTCGATTAGCACTGCCCCGTTCTCGCGCTGTCGATCAGCCATGGCAACACGTGCCGCAGCGAGTACAGCGGGAATATACGGTTTATGTGGTTCGACCTCCAATCGGCTTAACACCTGTTCAACATTGCGCAATTGCGGCATTAACGCCGTAGTAACATAGACATCGACCTCTAACCGCATGCCAGTCATATCAATTGGGTCACGCACGCCATCCTGGTTGTCTACCTTGAAAGTGCGTGCCTGCGTGTCAATGATTACACGGTTAGCCGCTAATTTTACAATAGTTGCAGCCTCTAGCGCGCGATTAATTTCGTCTTGGGTGATTAGCTGCTTAGGATTGCTCACTGCCACCATACCATGCGATGGCATACCCATGATGTTTGTTCCGTTAATTGACACAGTTGCACAGCTCACATGAACACCACTCATCTTCTCGGCGTCGGCTAGAGCCCGATCGACTGCATCAGCAACCTTGTTAATATCAACGATTACACCCTTGCGCATGCCATCACTAGGACACACGCCAACGCCAATAATATTAGGGCGCATAATCGGCAAATCGACATCTTCTTCGGCTGGCAATGCACCGATCACCACCTTGACAGAGCTAGTGCCAATATCTATACCAATCGCATATTTGTTTTTCATTTGGTGCCATTATATCACGGTTACGTTTACTGCGCAAAGTTACGAGAGCTTCAACTTTTATCAAATAGAGGATTGTTTGCGTAGTCTTTTTCGAAAGTAATCCAATCCTCAATTTGATTCTTTCTGTCTTCTACCTGAGCGATCGTCATCCTGTCGTTCATTAGATGCAACTCTGGCGCAGTCAATATTTTCATTATCTTAAACACTAAACTATCTTCACTATATCCAATACATGCGTTAGCTGTCCTATCTTGTTGAACTATCTCGTTCATCACATCGACTAACCCCAACAAGACAAACCACGGCAATTCACCGCTAATATCTCTCAAATCAGCCGCGTCATATGCTGCGTCTTTAACCATCTGCATGAAATTAGCCATTTGAGGTAGACAATCCGACGTTGAGCTGTCTCCGTTCAATACAGTAAAAACCGCATAGGCCGCTTGTTCGCGCGCATCCACACTGTTTCTATCGTTCTGGCAATAAATAGCTTCTTTCGAATGCAGCCTTCGGTTAATACACTCTCGCAAGTGCATCATTAGCTGTTTACCGTTAGATTGTTCACCGTAAATATTCAAGTTATCAAGTTTCCTCGTGTTCGTCATTACAATTCATTATACAAAAAGGCGACCGCTTGGCAACGGTCGTCTTAAGCCTTAGTAAGGTTAGTCGCGATTAAGATCTCCAGTGTAGTTGCCACGATTCTTGTGCTTTCCGGCAGGACTACCGTCTGGCATGTAATGATCATGGCGCTTCACCTTGACCTTCTTGGAACCCTCCTGGATATATTTCATACCCCAGAACTCCTTGGCGCTAACATGACCATCGCAGATTAGAGTTTCACCCTCGTGATCACCCTTGCCAAAAGCAATGGTGATGTCGCAGCCCCACTCATCCACTGTATGGACAGGTGGCCAGAAAGCAGCGTGATCACTCATGCGATAGTCATCACTACCAAAGAAGTCGGCGTTCTTCGTGTTGTCGTGCGCAACGCGACCCATCTGGCTAGAGCGTCCGAATGAAGTCGCTCGTGCTCTGAACGCAGGCGATCAGTTTCCGACTTAGCTTCACGTAGCTCTGAGCCACCGGATTTTTGCTGACGCGCCACTTCGCGACGCTCCTCAACGTAACGCTGAAATTCGTCGTTATACCCATGACACTCATCCAGATAGCGATGAGCCTCCTCTGAGTACTCTTTTGCCGCAGCGCCATCGTAACTATCGTAGGCGCTACGAGAGTTCTGGAATGCATCTTGCGCATTGGCGTATACTGCATCAGCGTTAGACTTCGCTTCGTTAATCAGCTCCGTCAGACGCTCATATTCGCTACTGCCACCATGGTCCATTGATTCCCAAATTCGCTGTTGACGGTCGCGCGCATCTTGCAAATCTTGCCACGTCTGCTCCATGCGATTGCGCAGTGGAGACAGCCGTTCATATGCTGCATTCATTTGGTCACACAGGTTTGACCGCCGCGACCACGATAAGTCCATTGCATTGCGCGCCGCGTTCATACGTTCAAACGCTGCGTCCATGGCAGACTTCAGCCGATCCAGTTCGCTATCACGAACCATAACAATCACCTTCCTAAGTTGAAATGTACAAAATAGCTACCCATCGGATAGCCATTTTATGGTAGCACAGCACATTAAAAAGTTACAACTGGGTAATGATTTCGACACGATCAGGATGAAGCAGCAAAGTGTGCTCGAAGTGCGCTGCTAGCGAGCCATCGCGCGTCTTGATAGTCCAGCCATCATCAGTGTACGAAACTTTCCAAGTGCCCAGTGTAGCCATCGGCTCAATTGCAATAGCATTGCCGACTGGGACCATCATACCAGTGCCACGACGGCCGTAGTTTGGAATGTCTGGCTCTTCGTGCATTGCCCTGCCGATACCATGGCCTACTAAATCACGCACTACACCTAGGCGTTCATTCCTTAACACCCCCTCAACTGCCGCACCGATATCACCCATACGCACAAAATCATCACCTAGCTTAATTGCATGTTTCACAGCATCAATACCTGCATAAAGCGACTTCTCAGTCGTATGGATTAGCATCTTTTTAACGCCGGTTGGCTTTTCATCATCAGTTAGCATAGTAAAGGCACCGTCCGCTTTCATACCATCGACGTCCACCACTAGATCAAAGCTGATTACATCGCCCTTCTCAAACGGAACATCCGTTGGCACGCCGTGCACAACTGTATCGTTAACACTAATACATATTACTCCTGGAAAATTTACATCAGGATCCAAGTAGGTCGCATGCGCACCACGCGCTTTAATCTCGCGGGCAAACCAAGCATCAATATCCTTCGGCGTAGCACCTTCTACCACTTCCTTTCGTACATCACGGTACAGACCAGCCAGAATTTTACCAGCCTCGCGCATATGGTCAATTTCAGCAGGTGTAAAGTTCTGTGCAGCTACCATGCGCGGCATCTATTTGTCCTCCGCGATATGACGCTGCTCGACAATCTTCTCGACATCATCAAAGATCGCACCCGGTGTACGATTGCCGTCAACATGAGCAATCTGAACGCCGCGGCTAGCATAATAATCCAGCAACGGTTGCGTCTCGCCCTGATACACCTCTAGGCGGTGGCGAATAGTTGCTTCATTGTCATCCAAGCGACCACGTAGTGCCAGACGACGCAGAATCTCCTCGGTTGTTACATCAAAGCAGACAATTAACGACACGGCTTCGCGACCAAAACGCTTATTTAAGTAATCTGATAGCGCCGTTGCCTGATCAAGACTGCGCGGATAGCCATCTAAAATCACTTTATTTAAGTCAAACTGATCGTCTAGCTTTTTGAACACGGTGCGATTCACCATCTCAGGTGGAACTAGATTACCCTTCTCCATGATCTCAAGTATTTCCGGATTTTTAGCCTCACGCAACAGCTGTCCTGCACTAAACCATGACCAATTGTGTCTTAGTGCTAAAAATTGTCCTTGTAGAGATTTACCTGCACCTGCAGGACCAAACATCAAAATCATTATTTACTAAACTCCTTCTTAATTGCCGCAGCAATATCACCGCCAGTCGCGCTGTGGCCAACTTTAGCTTTGACTGCTGCAACTACTTTACCAAACTCTTTCTGAGTAAATTTGTTACTCGAAATTACTTCCGAAACGACCGCAGATAGCTCGTCCGCCGTTAGTGGTTTTGGCAAATAAGCCGCCAAAATATCTCGCTGCGCCTGCTCTTCGGCCTCGCGCTCGGCGTCGCCCGCTTGCCTATATATCGCAATTGAATCATCACGTTGTTTTACCTGTGCTGCAATTACGTCCAACATCTGTGCTTCAGTCAGATCATCTTTGTTGCCCAGATCCACTTTCTTATATAAGAATGCCGATTTTAAGCCACCTAGAGTTACCTTTTTAACCTCATCATGCGCCAACATGGCCGCCTTGTAATCAGCATTAATATGTTCCATTAAACTCATGCTACTTCCTTTTCTTATACTTATAGTATAGCAGGTTTGGTCGGTCAAATAAAAAGATCCTGCTGACATTATGTCAGCAGGATCATCTAGTGTTGGATAATACTCAAATCAGCTAAAGCAGGTTAACTACTCTGCCTCCATATATTGGCGCACTTGCTTGTAAAAAGTAGCCAGAACTTCCGGATCGCGCACCAGATTCGCCTCATCCTTGTACAGTTTGACTGTTGGACGATTAGTCCAAGCGCGCAACCCGTAAGTAAGGTCGTCATCGCCTGCTTGGCTGTCCAGCCAAACTAGCGTGACAATAGTCGAACCCCACTCTTGCCCAGGTCGAGCATCAGACACGCAAGGTTCCAGCAGTTGCATTCGCGTATCTTGATCCAGATCAGCAAAGCACACTCCATTATACCGGTAGCTCGGTTTAACCAGTAGCGTCAGATGTGTCCAGTCGCGCTTGTGACCAGCCACAGGAATACCCTTATCGGGTGTCCACTTATTAACCGTCCAATGACGATACTCTGAGCTCCGGTACGACACATTGTAATTTGGTAGCAGCTCTGGTACACCTAAAGCACCAAGTTTGTTGTTTAAACTACGTTTCATAGTCGCTTCATGGTCAGCATCATAGTTGCCCATATGCATATCAATAGGCATATTATTCCGCAACAACAGGATGTCCGTAGCCGAACGTACCTCAAAGGCCGTACACGACGCCTTGGTTTTGCCGAGAAACTTGTACACATCTTCACGATTGGGATATTTCAGCCGTAGCTCGTCGTTAATGCGGCAATAATCAAGCTGCTTCTCAATCATTGCATTAACAGTATTTGAATCTAACTCAGGCCTCGAAACAATCGGACGCATAGTCCGCTCCTTTCACTAGATTTTTAAGGACTACTAAACTAGTGCTCCTCACACTGCTTAGCTTTAATACTATAAACCATTTATCAAATTATTGCAAGGGTATTATGCGAAATAACAAAATCCCCTCATCTAGAGGGGATTTTATCCGCTATTTAATCGGTTAACGTGCTTTAGCTAAACCAAGGCGAATTTGTAGAGTCTTCTCAGCCTTGCGCTGTTCACGAATGATAGCGCTATTGCGGCGCTCAGTCTTGCTCATTGGCTTGCTATAACGCTGCGATGCTTTAGCCTTGGCAATTACGCCCGACTGTAGAACGCGGCGGTTAAATCGACGAAGCAAGTTCTCGTTAGCTTCACGCGCATCTTTTCTCTTCACTGTAATCATATCAACAGACATTATATCAGATATTGGCAACTTTTCCAAATACCCCAAACTGAACATCTCCCTTTGCACCGCCCGTAGCATACCCCCCTTTTTACTCCGCCTGTAGCATACCTCCCTTTTACGAAAGGAGTGTTGCAACTACTTTAGAACCCTCCGTCACGACTACGTCGTGCCACCTCCCTTTGAGAAAGGGAGGTATGTGTGATAGGTGCGACACTCTGCCCCCTTTTTGCAAAGGGAGGTGGGTCGGCGCCAGCCGAGCCGGTAGGTTAGTTAGTAATAAAATACCTCCCTTTTGCAAAGGGAGGTGGCAGGCTTTAGCCTGACGGTGGGTTAGATCAATACTATTTGATTGAAGTAATCTTAATACGGGTATATTCGTGACGACCGCCACGTACCTTATTGACACGCTTCTTAGCCTTAAAGCGAATAGCTAGAGTTTTCTCGCCCTTCACCAAGGCGTCAACCACCTCAGCATTCACCTTAACACCTTTCACGGTTGGCGTGCCGACAGTGGTCTTGTCACCATCAATCGTCAGTAATGCGTCAAACGTGAGCTCTTTCTGTTCCTCTGGCAGCTTGTCTACCAAAAGGGTCTCGCCAGCAGCAACAACATACTGTTTATTGCCGCTTGAAATGACTGCTTTCATTTATAAAATCCTCATTTAATTAATTATTAGCTACTTCATTATATCAGATATAACGCATTTGTCCAGTCAAACAATTCGTCAAGCTAGCCACAATGCGACTGGTACTAATGTTCAATAGCGTCCAGCTTAATCAACTTGCCTTCGACTGATTGAACACCATGCCATTCGTTAAGTTCTAGTTCAACCAAGGCGTCGACATACTGCGGCGCACCACTATCGTCAAACGGCATAATAGCAAAGCGATCAGCAGCATTAAAGGCGATGGCATTCAGGCTAACGTTGTTTGCATCCATAAAGGTATACCTGACATGCTGACTGTCGCTGCCCATGGTGCGACGATTCGCCACCATGACGTTTTGCAGTTTGAATACAGGAACTTCATTAGCTGCACCAAAAGGCTCTAGCAAGTTCAGCTCTTGCACCATTTGCACAGTCAGTCCACTAAAATCTGTTACTGTCAGGTCTGGTGCGGGATATAGTAAGTGGCGCTGATCTGGCAAGTGTAGCGAGCGGTAGTAATCCTGCACTGCTGCACACCATTTATCAAAGTTATTCGGCGACACAGTCAATCCACCAGCAGCCACATGACCACCTCCTTTTATCAGCAAATCGCGCGTCGCAGTAATTGCCGCCGCAATCGAAAAGTCGCCAAACGAACGGCCCGACGCCTTGACACCTGTTGGCGTACGACTGAAGACAAAAGCTGGTCGCTCAAACTTTTCCTCAATCTTACTAGCCACAATGCCAACCACACCTTCATGCCAACCATCACCCACTGCTATGGCAATCGGCTGCGTTACATCAACCTGTTTTGCGGCTTGTTCATAAATTTCGTTCTGCAACTTCTTGCGCTGATTGTTCAGTTCATTTAATTGTTCAGCGAGAGCTAGCGCGCGCTCGTTGTCGTGCGTCGTCAGTAGCTCGATTGCTATCCGTGCATGCTTTAGACGCCCCGAAGCATTCAAGCGAGGTCCCAACATAAAACCAATTGCGCGCGAGTCAATCGCATCTAGTGGTACGCCCGCAACCGCCGCTAACGCACGGATACCTGGGCGACGAGTCTTCTTGATAACTTCTAGCCCCCACTTTACATAAGCGCGGTTCTCGTCTTTCAGTGCTACCACATCGCTAACAGTACCAAGCGCCACCAAGTCTAGCAGCCACTTCTCCTGCCCCATTGGCAGCTTGTCTGGAAATTCTTTCTGCAGTTGCTGCACTAATTTAAAAGCCACACCACAGCCACACATATCCAAGAATGGATACAAACCAGAGTCAGCATATTCCGGCTTCAGCACATAATTATCGTCATATTTCTCTGGGTTATTAAACTGGATAATTTTCGGGTCAACCACTGCCGCTGCGTCGGGCAAGTCCTTCCGTGGACTATGATGATCAGTCACAATAACATCAATGCCTAGCTCGTTTGCTCGGGCAACTTCAGGTAGCGACACGATACCATTATCTACCGTCAAAATTAGTTTAGTACCACGTGCCGCCAGTGTCTCGACCGCTTTCTTGTTGAGCCCGTAGCCTTCGCGGAAACGATCCGGCGTGTAGTTATCAACGCGAAAGCCAAACCGCGGCAAAGTATCTAGTAGTAACGCTGTTGCCGTCATGCCATCAACATCGTAATCACCATATACTGTGATTTGGTCGTCATTTTCTAGCGCCTCCTTCAGTCGAGCGATTGCCTTGCCCATGTCCGGCAATAACATCGGATCATGTTTAGCTGCTTCGTAATCAGGGCTTAAAAATGCCCGACGAGCCAGGGCGGTTTCATAGCCACGACCAATCAATATCTGATCAATTAGATTACTATGAGCCACTGCCACACCTACGTTAGCGCAGACCGTTGCGGTGCTTAGACAGTTGTTGCGATTTAATCACGATTGCTTGTAGCTCTTTAAAAATCGGAAAGTCTTTGTTAGTCGAGTACATCTTGGTGTTACCCTTCTTCTCTGACTTTAGAAAGCCCGCTTTCTCTAGTCGACGTAGTTCGCGCTGAATGTTACCAGGGTCTTCCTTGATGAGTTTAGCTAAGCCACGCACGTGTGTTTTGAAATCGGGATACTTCGCATAGACCACGATAATCTTGCGACGCACTCGTGATGTAATAAACACATCAAGCATTAACTTTTCCTCCTAGTTTATCTATTAACAGTAAGTCTCTATCTCGATACTTTTTGTTGTAAATATGATACCAAATTTGCTAAAAGTTAGCAAACCGTAACCACTATAGACTTTACTACGTAGTATTGCCATTATTATTGTCATTGTCGAGACGACGCATCGCCGCATCTAGATTTCTATCCGCCGCATTGCCCTTATATCCGCCATTCTTCTGGAATATATTGTAGATAGTCCGATCAAGTTGCTCTGCATTACCTATGCCGCTGCCGACATAGGCTGATTTAACCGCCTTATAGTCAAACATCGGCGAACCGCCAACTATCGTCTTAGTGAGCTCATCTACATCAAGCTTATCCACACGGCGCCGTGTTCCTTCTAAGCGAATGCGTTTCAGCTCTGACTCGACCGCCGAGTCCATAGCACCACTATGGTTATTTAGATAATTATCGGCCGCAGTAGCAAGTTTCGCATCAACGTCACTCTTAGCTGTAGCAAGCTTTCTAGCATCACCGCCAACACGGCTAGTCTTAGTTAGCTGGTCGTCTAGCAAGTGATTATATTGGCTCTTCGTGCCATCTGACGTGGTGGTGCTGATAGCCGCAGATAGCTTCTCGCCAGTTTTGTCTGACGCCAGCTCTTCCGCCTTACCCTTAACACCGTCGTCAATAATCTTCTGCATGGCGCTCCGTTTCTTCTCTGACATTGGCTTAGTCAAGCCAGCCTCTGAGCGATCGACCGAGTCGATAGCAGCGTCCAAAACATGCGCACTAGCCTCGCGCTGCCCCTTTCTAAACGCTGCATATTCTGGACTATCTTTGTCTGGCTTAGCAGATTGTCCAGCCAACGCCGCACCTGCAGCGTCCATAAAGCTTCTAACATCCGCGTCGCTAGATGAATCGAATTGTTGCGCACCAACAGAGCCAAGCTTTGACAACACCCCCTCGCGGTAATTAAGCGGTGGTGTAGGCGCGGCAGCATTCACCACAGTTGGCGCGGTCGGTATAGGCACGGCGGTCGGTGCAGTTGGTGCAGTTACAGCAGTCGGTGTGGTTGGCGCTACACCAGGCACAGTATTACTACGTGCTACCTTCACATTCTGGCTACCTGGAACCATTGAGTGCTTCGATTTACCAATAGCCTTCAAAGCTTCAGTTTGCAGACGCGCCACCTTGCCCCCTGGATCTTCAGTGGGTTTCTTTAGCTCTGGGCGATCACGTAAGGCTGCCGCAAATGTAACGTTATCATCATAATCGAACTTCTCGCCATATTTACGAATGGCGGCACGCCACACATTCAAGTCTTCTACATCATCACCGTTAAGATATTTACCTGTCTTGGCAATATGTTTTTGCTCGCTAGTTGAGTATGCACTAAGTTGATCGTCGGCGAGTTCCATATCTTTCTTGTCTGTCGCCTCGTCTGCTATGGCACCAGCCGCCGCTAAACGTAATGCCGCAGGCGATCCACGAAAGCCAGGGACTTTAGCAATAGTTCCGCGCGCCTTATTCATGCCACGACTCAGTGACGAATAGCGATAGTTCCGCTTAGCAGACTGTTTAACGGCTTTAGTACGACCTTTTAGCTTTTTATTCGCCATACCTGCAACAGCACCGCCGATTCCGGGTACCGCACTGAATATTTTAAACACAGCAAATGGCGCAATCAGTAGCGGCACAACTGCTACTGCAGCAGCCATTAAGTTTAGCACAAATTCAGACATTCCACTGCCAGACGTAGCTATTAGCGCGCTAGCCAAATTGCATGCACCAAACAATAACGATACCATCGGATAAATTATCAACATAGATAATAGCGTATTAAACCACCGCTTGTACCACTTTGCTGTATTAGGTAGCAATGCCATGGCAATTGCTATGGGTGCAATAGCACACAGCAGAACCACCAGGCCATCTCGCAAAATCATGATTATAAATAGTATTACAATCGCCGCCAATGCACACAAAGCGAGCGGAAAGAATAGCGACATTTGGGCAATTGCAACACCCCCTACACCGCCAATAGCCAGTATCGCAATGTTAGCCCAGCTGGCCGCACCACTAGGCTGCGGTATTTTATCAGTAATGTCGCCAAACATGCCAGTCAGATTAGCACCTAGGATATTGCTGATGTCGACAGCAGCAGCGCATAACCACCACGAGATGTTTATAATAACAGCATAGACAATTACCTTCGGTAGCAATTTTTTAACACTATAATTTGTTAATGCACCAAAGCCGTTGCCAGTTGCTTCGGAATAAATAATCAATAGAAACATAATCGCCAATATGATATTAGCGATCGGCAAGAAATTTTTATATGCACTAAAACCGCCGCCGTTGGTCTCGAAAATACTCTTGCTATTAATTTCTAGCATCCAGCCACCGATAATGTTATACGCGCCATCAACTAGCCCACCCAAGCCTTGCGCTAGCGGACATAGAATCCAGCCAGCGATATCTTGTTTGCACGCCTTTGAGGTGGCAGTAGTATTATTAGCGGCAACAGCCGCTTCACAAGTACCATCATCACGTAGATTTCCATTGCAGCTATCTTGTGCTTTTGACTTGTTTAGACGAGCTGCATCACCCTGCTTTTTTGCGTCAGCTAGGTATTCTCGTGCTTGATCTTGTGTCATACCAGTCAGATCATATAGATTGCCCTCGTGGTTTAAATAATTATACAAACAATCACGACGATCATTGCGAGCAGGTGCACCAGTACTACAATATTCTATTCCGCTCTTAACTCTTTCCTCACACTGCTGCTTATACGTCACAGAACTAGATGACTTAGCTTTGCCGTCAGTTTGCTTGGCACATATAGCACTAATATAATACCCAGCCTCTACATCAGATTGTTGCTTGTTTTTTTGCTTCTGCAAGTCAGCCGCAGTTGGGCGATTGCATTTGTTGGTGAGCGTAAAGCTATTATTCTGTCCACCGGAATCCACTGGCTCAATTTCTTCCGAAAGAGTACAACTCCAGTTAGCACTATTTTCATCACTACATGTTATTTTTAGGCCTGAACCAATTTGCGATGCATTCCATGCATGAGTCTGAACAGCAATATAGTCTCCAACGCTAGTTCTACTGCCGTTGGCCACCACACAATCTTTCATAGCACCGTCCTTACTCATGCTAGAGTATATAGTCATCCAAGCATCGTATTTTTTACCACCCGGCGAATCCCATATAACATTGTAGTGTCCCCCTGCGCTATAGGTCGCCTGTTTAGCAAACACACTCGACGGCATTATAAGTGCTAAAAAGACAACAGCAAGGCACATGCATGCTATCTTTAAAATAATATTTTGTTGCCGCACCAATGCTCTCATTTGTTTATATCATACCAAATCATAAGCGGTTATGCTACTAAATGTCTAATGCCTGGAGCTAGACTGATCCGACATCTCATAGGTTCCTTGGCTTAATTTGTATAGCATGCTGTCAGTGTCTGGACTAGCCATAGCATTAAGTGGCACACCCGCTACTGATTGGCGACGCGCCACATAAGCCTGCGCCTGTGTCTTCAGTGAGCTATTTATAATTTGCGATGTTACTTGTCGACTATTCGTTGGCATAGCCATGGTAGTTGCTGTGGTATTTATAGGGGTAACTGCTGGTGCAAACGAACCATAGGACAAGCTACTATCCTGTGCAACAGCCGCGTCTATACTGCTGGCAATTGTCTGGCTCCAGCCATTAATCTCGCCCGCTGATGCGCCTACCAAGTCTTTCTCTGATTTCGACGCAACATAGCCCATCTGCGCTCTTGCTACTTGCTCCATATCCAGTTTAGCATGAATTGTCATATCCGAGCCCTGAACCTGCTTTACCATGCCGCCATTCATAATCTTTACCACTGCGCCCTTGCCCATTGTCGCTTTACCGCCTTTATTCAACTCTTCAGCAGCAGCTAGGTATACGCGGTCTTCACCCGATTTACGTAGCTGCTCTGCCGTCTTGCCAGCGCGTTCTTGCCCCATCTGCAGAATGGTTTCATCAGCCTCATTAGCCGACATCTTACTAAATGTATTCTTTATCGCAGCTTCACGCGTGTATACATCCACGTCTTTGCCATCAGAACGCTTTCCTGTACGGGCAATCAGCTTTTGCTCACTCTGACTAGTACCGATTAAAGCCAACTGAGCATTCTTTACATTAGCATCATGCTGTTCGTTAACTGCTGTTGCGTAGGCAGCTTGATGCTGCCGAGTTTTGTATGACGGCTTCAGCCCAAGTGATTCATGCATTTTTGCGTTAGCATCAGCGGCTGCACTTTGTGCACGTAGTAGTCCCCTACGGCCCTTAGAGTCGGCAAAGTTCTGCTTGCTCAACTTTGCAATACCGCCTCTAGCACCTTTCAGACCCTTTCGCATTAAACCATTAATTTTAGCACCTGCTACACCCATGCTGTCCAACGTGGTCATAATAACCATCGGCACAGCTGCCAGCGGTACAACTTTAATTGCCTGTGCAACAACATTCATCAGCCATGCGTCACTGCCTGTACTATTATCAATTACCACCGAAGCTAAAGCTGAAGCGCCATAGATTAAGCTGACTAGCGGATAAACCATTATGAGCGCCATAAAGAATTTAAGCCATTTATCGAATATATTTTTCGTTTTTGACATTGCCGCACAAGCGAAGGCAATTGGGGCCACTGTACACAGTAGAACTAGGCCAGCCTCGCGCAAGATACACAGCAAAATAATCGCAGACAACACTAATATAATTAATAGGATGAACAGCAACAGTGGTATAAGTTGGCTAAACAGCACCACAGCACCAGCCGCCGCTGCGCCAAGACCAACACCACCGGTAACAAGCGCTGCCATGCTCTTCCAGTTTGGGGCACCCGCCTTGCTAACATTCGCCGACGACGCGCCAATCGCGCTAAAGAAATCCTTTAAGTTAGCGCCGAGGATATTACTAAAGTCAACTGCAGCAGCACAGATCCACCAAGATATGTTAACTAATATGGCAAAGATGATTAAACGAGGTAACATCTTTTTTACTGTGTAGTTAGATAGTGAGCCGAAACCATTACCAGTTGCTTCGGAATAGATTATTAATATAAATAGGATAGCTAAGATGATGTTGGCAATCGGCAGGAAGGATTGGTAAGCCAAAAACGATCCCGATGCGCCATTAGTTGTACTAAACATTGTCGCATCAGCCTCGAGGAATCCTGACAAGAATTTATACAGACCATCCGCTATTCCACCTAAGGCAACTGACAATGGACAAACTACCCAGCCTATTGCGCCACTGATTTTACAAGACGTAGAGCCAGAACCGCTACCGGTTTTACCACTCCCCTTACTATTATCAGGATCACTACAGCCGTATGCTCCTGGCGTCTGGTTACTGTCTACGCATTTCATCTCTGCCGCGTTTTTTGCGGAATCTAGCACACTGTCGATATTGCCATTGCCTTTGTATGTCGTTTTGTTTATCTCGTTCTTGATACACTCATCTTTCTTTGCATCTGAATCATTATTTTTATCCTGCGTGCACTGTTTATAGATGTCGTTCATTTTACTCTTACATTCAGCGCTGTTTTTGTCATTATTTTTGCACATCCCTTTTGCGAGCCTGCCCACAAACGCGTCGGCTGCATCGCTACTTGCAAAATCAGCTCCAGTTATACGATTGCAATTCTCTAGATATACATAGGTCTTCGAGTATGTTCTAGACCCACCTGCGTATTTTCGTTCTACTTCGGCTCTAATGTTGCAGCGCCAGTTAACATCTTTATTCCTAACTACACTAGTACACTCAATCGGACTCGCCTTCGCAATATCTTTGGCGGTCCAACCGCCCGACGTACTACCACGATCGCCATCCCTACCACCAGAACCTATCAAATAGCCGACCTCGTTGTTGTATGGCACTGACTTGCACATCTTGACGGCGCCACCATTTTTACTTTCGTTTAGATGTTTGTAGGCATCATCCCAGGCCTTCCAGACCACATTATAAAGCTTAACACTAACTACGTCATTACCATCGCCCTCATAGGCGCCAGTAATAGTGTCTAGTTTCTTAGCATCAGCCAAAGGTGTCGAAACATTTAGTACAAATAGACTAAAGGCAAATACTATCAATACTGGTAGTACAACTTTCTTAATTAGTTTTAATGGTGTATATGCTACTCTAATCATATTTTACATCCCCACCGTTAGTCGCCGCTTCATAAATATTATGAACATCAGCAGAGGCTCGATCAACCCGACCATGCGCCTGTTGATTGATGTATGAAGTAGCACTGCCCGACATAGCACTATTAACACGTCTAACAGTTTCATCATGAAGTGCCTGCCCACTAGCACCGCCGCGCGCCAAGGCGTCATCCACTGCCCTGTACCAGCCCTTGACATTCGACACTGAAGCACCCTGTAAATCCTGCTGGCTACGACTAGCGATATATCGTTCGTGTGCACCAGCCACCTGATTGTAATCGATTGCATGCTGCCCCATACTGTCAACCTTATCGAAAACACCACTCAGCATGTCATTAGCATCAGCTAGCGACAATGACGCGTTAGATTTACCACTGGCAATTTTGCTTAGCACTTCACCAGCAACCTTTTGGTAATCTTGACGATCATTTGTAGATTGACGCCCCTGCACCATGGTTGAACTACGATCAGACGGATTCGCCGGAGTATCGCTACGCGTTTCTGCGCCCATCTCTGCAATATTGTGCAACGTAGTGTCCTGCTCGGCGCCACTCATTTTACCCCATTGCAAATCAATTGCTGCCTGACGAGTTGACGCATCGACCTGTTGAACATTGCCCTTGTTATCAGTATATGTGCCGTCCATGGCAATTTGTTTCTGCTGATCCTGACTAGTGCTAGCAACCAGACGCTGCTTAGCAAAGTCCTTTAAATCATTGTTGTGTTTATTGTCAAACGCTGCAGCTTCGTTTGCTAATTTATAAGCCCCGTTTGGTGCACGTACGCCAAATTTATTCGCCACTTTTACTACACCACGGCCAATACCCTGTTTGGCACGCAAAGTCGTTGCTCGACGAGCATTAGAATTCATACGGTTATCCTTAGCCAACTTTTTAGCACGGCCACGCATACCGCTAGACCGCCCTACCATAAAGCCTGTAGCGGCGGCAGCAAACTTGCCTAGCCCCTTGAAGCACGAAATAATGGCAAATGGTGTAACGATTAGCGGCAATACCCGACAGGCTTGTCCAGCTAACTGCATTGCCCAATCATCGCCCGCCTGAGCTATCATTACATCTGATGCCATTGCCGAAGCACCAAAAATCATAGCGATTAGCGGATACATCATCAACAATGTCAGCATAAATTTCAACCATTTTTTGAACAACGGCTTTGTGTTCGGCAGCAATCCCGCCGCGAAAGCAACTGGCGCCACAACGCACAATAAAATTACTATTGCTTGGCGCATAACTAAGATCAAAAATACACCGAGTAGCGTAATAATAACCGATAACAGCACCATCATCAAAGGCGCCAACTGATGAAAGGCTATTGCACCGCCGATAGCCGTTACTGCAGTGGTTGTCCCGATGGTACCAGTCAATACTAAATTAGCCGTTGATGCCCAGCCAGGACTAGCATAAGCTATATCACCAATAGCGGATTGGGCGGTATCGCTAAAGAAATCCTTTAAGTTAGCGCCGAGGATATTACTAAAGTCAACTGCAGCAGCACAGATCCACCAAGATATGTTAACTAATATGGCAAAGATGATTAAACGAGGTAACATCTTTTTTACTGTGTAGTTAGATAGTGAGCCGAAACCATTACCAGTTGCTTCGGAATAGATTATTAATATAAACAGGATGGCTAAGATGATGTTGGCAATCGGCAGGAAGGATTGGTAAGCAATATAAGACGCTGAGTTTGTGTCAAACATCGACGAATCAACCTCTAAGAACCCCGAAATTATTCCGTATATACCATCAGCCGACGAAGCCATAAAATCTACCGCTGGACAAACTAACCAACCAATACCCGATATCTGACAATTCGCCTTGGCTTCATTACCCTTATTATTCGAATCATCATCTTGTGACTCATTTGCTTTATTGGCATCATCAATCTGTTTATTTATTTCAGTGGTGGCTTTATTGGCCTCGTCCATCTTTAGACCAAGCCCAGCTCCATTTAGTTTATTATTTACGCAGCCCGCATCGACCTTAGAGTTGTTTTGACAGCTCACAATGGCAGCTTTTAGCTTTGTATTAAAGTACGACCCATTGCTACACTTACTACCTTCGCACAAGCCCTTAAATTTGTTGTAGTATAAATTAAATTCTTTTTGCGTAAAGCGGTTACCGCACTTAACATAAAAGCGCCGTTCATTATGTGTGCTATGACCTGAACCTACAGAGCCGTCCTTGGCTGATATATCGCATTGCCAAGTTACTTTCTGACCGGCAACCGTGCTGCCACATGTCATTGGGCTGAGCTTATAAACGTCGCCCGGACTCCAACCGCCTTTGAACTCGTACCACTTACCATCGCCGATTACGTCACCTAGCGGCTTACCGTTATTAGCGTTACAATAATCGACCTTGCCGCCATTTTTAGATTCATTTAACTGTTTATACGCGTCATCCCATGCACGCCAAGTCATATTGCCTGTATTTATAGTTGTACCTGTAACTTTTACCGGCATAGCTTTAGCTAGTGTGGGCAAAACTAAAACAGCTGTCAGCACGGCGACAGCCGCAGAGCCAAATAGTTTAACGGCTCTCATCAATAATCCACACCCCCACAAATCATATCTTTATTTTACCACATCACGCTTATGATGCAGCAATAAAACTAAATCGTCATATAATCTGATACAATAGAGGTATGAACTCGAAATATACATATAAGGATATTATTACCCTGCCTAATCATGATTTGAGATTGCACAGTAAAAAAGTTGCTCAATTAACACCAGAGGTAGCCCAGGTAATCGACGACATGATGGCTGCTACGATCGACTGGGAAGCCTCGCGCCCTCATGAAGTAGCCGTGGCTCTGGCTGCCGTGCAGATTGACCAATTGCAGCGCATTGTTATTGTGCGTGAAGACTTTGATGATAAAAATAACCAGAATTTTACCGTTCTAATTAACCCCAAAATTACTAAGTACGAAGGCCACATTGAATATGACCAGGAAGGTTGTTTATCTGTTAAGGATGTTTACGGCAGCGTTCCCCGCTACACCAAAGTGCGCGTACGGGCACAAGCCTTTGGCGACGGTGTAGTATCGCCCGATAACCCAGCTACCGCACACTTAGACGAGGAACTGTTTGACGTTAAGTTCAAGTCAGCTAACGCTTTTTTGGCGCGTGTCCTACAGCACGAAATCGACCATACCAATGGAATTTGCTTTGTCGACCGCATTGCTCGCAGTAAAGACGCCTTCTCTATCTTGAAAAGCGATGGCGAGCTAGAGCCTATTAGCTATGACAAAGTTAAACAGATGAATATTTTGCCGACAGATCCCGACTATATTCACGAATGCCTATCGCTGTACAGTAAAAACTGACAAAATGTTACTGCTGCTCTGCTAGCTACAAAATAAGTCTGCCCGCCTTGTAAGGCGGGCAGATCTGTGTAATATCGCCGTTATAAATACAGACTGCCAATTATTAGCTAGCACTACCAATGATTGCATCGCGATTAGCAATAATTTCTTGACGCAACTCGTTTAACGTGCGAGCTACTACCTGCGGATAATCTGGGCGATTTAACTGCAACCACTTCAAAGCACCAAACTGGCTCATTAATGCTACTTCGGGTGCATCCGGCTGAGTTGCCGCTAGCTCTTGGTATTGCTTGTCACTGCGGTAATCCGGCAGATTCTTGCTGAACCAAGTACGCATACCGTCCTCGTCGCCGTCTACAAAATAGCCAAATTCGTCCAACGACTCATCGCTCATGCCGTCGGTCAGACGATCACCAACTCTCATCTCAAGCTCATTGCGAATATGCTCAGCAAAAGCGTCCTTTTCTTCCTTTGGTAAGGCGCTCAGCCCCAAATCATCCACAAACTTATCATCAATCGAGAACATCTCTCAAACCCATCCTTTCCTATTTCCCTTATGTCTATCTATAGTATAGCACACCATTATAAAAAATCTCCATAGCTAGTTAACTAGTTATGGAGATTTCGTCAGTTTCTATTCGACTACTACAGGCCCTGGGCGTAACGACGGCTACGGATATATGCAGTAATCGCGGCTATCAACGATGCAATGGCGATCACTGAGCCAACAGCCTGACCAGCACCAGTTTGTGCAATGACCTTTGGACTTTCAGGTACAGCCTTATCGTCGGTAGTGGTAGCAGGAGGAGTGGTCGGTGGTGTTACTGGCGGAGTAACTGGTGGAGTTACTGGTGTACAAACCTTGTTAACTTCAGTAGTCACCTTGTTATCCTCTGTATTGCCATTTTCCTTATCTAGTTCGTCAGTAGTGGCAGAGCCAGTGTTGATTATCTTAGTTATACCACATTCGAACTTGCCTTCTTCGGCGACTATGGCTTGGAAGCTAACAGAAACTACATCATTTGCTGCTACCTGTTTAATCTTTATACCTTGCTCTAAATCACCAGTGTATTCAGTGTCAGCCGGCTCGACCTTCAAACTATCCTTCACTAAGGTTACCTTGTCTGGCAATACATCACGGATGACGACGCCTGTTAGGGCTTTCTCGCCTGTATTCTTAAAGGTTAGAGTGTAGGTTAAGGTGTCACCTGGCTTAGCGGTAGTTTTGTCTACTGTCTTAACTAGGTCAAAGCTGGTAGTACAAACCTGATCAACTGTTGTAGTTGTATCGTTGTTGTCGGTACGGTCTTCGGTATTATCCTGATCTGTAACGCCTTCAGCATGGTTCTTAATGGTAGTAGTACCACATGGTAGATTCTTAGCGTCCTTAATCACATAAGTGATGTCGATGGTAGCAGACTTGCCGACAGGTAGTTTGGCAATGGTTACTTCGCCGTTCTTGACGATTGAACCAGTTATAGCACTAGGTGCCGTTACCTTCTCGCTTGCCTTCTTGTAGACTGCTGGTAGCTTATCTGTCACCTTGACGTTAGTTAGGTCTACGTTGCCAGTATTCTTAGCAGTTATTGTGTACTTGATGGTATCCCCTGGCTTGGCGGTAGTCTTGTCTACGGTCTTAATGACGTCGTAGCTAGGCTGGCATTCGCGATTAACAGTAGTCGTGGTTTGGTTGTTATCGTTGTTGTCTTCGGTATTGTCCTGATCGGTCGAGCTGGTTACCTTGTTAATGATGGTAGTAGTACCGCACTCTAGCTGATCTTTATTCTTGATTGTGTAACTAATCTTGATGGTAGCGGTTTCACCAACATCTAGTTGCTTAAAGGTAATTGATCCACCCTTGACGATTGAGCCAGTTGAACCATTTTTGCTGGTTACAGTCTCTTTAGCGCTGCTGTAGTAGGCTGGTAGCTGGTCATTTACCTTAACGTTGGTTAGGTTAATGTTACCAGTGTTCTTTACGGTAATGGTGTAGTTAATAGTATCACCTGGGTTGGCGGTGGTCTTATCTACGGTCTTAGCGACGTCGTAGCTAGACTGGCATTCGCGATTTACAGTTGTCGTAGTGTCATTGTTGTCTGTACGATCTTCGGTTTTATCCTGATCAGTGATAGCACTAGCATGGTTCTTGATTATGGTAGTACCACAATTGAAACTAGAGACACCCTTTAACTTGTAGCTGATGGCAATTGTTGCAGATTTACCAACACCCAGTTTGTTAATAGTTAATAAACCATCCTTAGAGATTGAACCAGTATAACCGCCGTCAGCGATCACGGTCTCGCCCACAGACTGATAGTTGTCAGGCAGTTTGTCGCTTATCTTAATATTAGTTAAGTCAACCTCACCCGTATTAGTAGCCACTAAAGTATAGGTTAAGGTGTCGCCCGGGTTGGCAGCGGTCTTATCTACTGTCTTAACTAGATCATAGCCCGGTTTCTTTACTGGTGGTGGAGTACAGTCCTTGTCGACAGTAGTCGTGGTTTGGTTGTTATCGTTATTGTCTTCGGTGTTATCCTGATCGG
>ERZ1023974.65-NODE-65-length-60473-cov-30.882618_pt1 | contig 60473 bp, 50 predicted proteins | sample MGYA00380432_ERZ1023974 | MGnify/ENA primary metagenome ERZ1023974 (study PRJEB33179, sample SAMN07449058) | human gut metagenome | biome: Human-gut; feature: Human associated habitat; material: Faeces | host: Homo sapiens | place: India:Kasaragod | collected...
CGCCGTCCCCGCCTTCTGCTTCGTGGTCGTGACCGCCTACGCCGTCTATGCCCACCGCTGCAAGGCCACGCTGTAGCCGTCTGTGGCATTCGCGCCTTGATCCCGAAGCAAGGGAGTTCTAACGACCGCCTCGTTGTTCTTTGTTGTTTCCCCTGTAGCAGGTTTGTATCACGCGTAGCGTGTTGTCCCGGCGAAGCGTTGTAATATATTGTACTTGTTGTTCTAGTTGTTTTCCCTATATCAGCAACTTGATCAGCAAGAAGGCGCAGTATAAAGATTAACGAATAGATTAATGTCCGATTAACGGCGATTCATGTAAAAAACGAAAGGTGCTGAGGGCGCCCCGCGCCCCCAGCACCCTACTGCTTAGTCACCCAAGTTGCCGCCGCCACCGTCGGGGTTCGTCTCCGAAGACTCCCCACCTGACGTCGTCTTGGTGAAGTAAGCCGTCAGCGACAAGTCTTCATTCACCGTCACGGTACGCGACGCCGATGTGTCCCCATCACTCCAGCGACTGAAGGTGTAGTCGCCCGATGCCACCGCACTGATGCTCACGCGGCTCCCCTTGTCAAAGGAACCACCCCCCGAGACCGTACCACCGTTGACTGGACTTGCCGACAGACGCAGCGTCTTCTTTCCCTTCACCGAGGGAGTCACGGGCACGCTGCTCTCCACCGGGCTCAGCACACCGTTCGGACGCAGATAGACATCACTCACGCCACCGTAGCTGTCCGTAGCACGCTGGTAAGCCGCTTGACCCTGATACTCCTTCAGCAAGTTGTTCTCGCAGATGAGGTGCTGCGTAGAGACCAGCGTCTTCGCCGCCTCCTTGTGGGAGTGAATCCACACCAGACCATGATCGCCGAACTCATGAGTAGCTTGCGCGGCCAAACGCCCCTCCTGCACTGAGAAGCCACGCGCGTCCACGACTGTGAGGAGCTTCGCCTCAGAAGCCTTGTCCAGCACGACGCAGCAGGCGTCCACCGCCGCCATCGGAAGCATCGTCACGTCGTTCACCTCCTGTCTGACCAGGAAGAACGTGATCTGGTCGCCATACTCGTAGAGAGCGTTGTTTTGCACCACGGCGTTCGAAAACTCCTTCACCATCGTCTCGTCCGTGATAGCCAGGTCGCCCAGACTGATGTCCGTCACGGCCTGGTTGCCCTTCCCGTTGATCTTGATCGACTTGATGGAACCGTGCGTCACCTCATAGGGTGCCACGATGCTTGCCCCCGCTTGGGCCTCCTGCTTGGTGAGATAGACCGGAGCCTTGCCGAGATTCGCCGAGACAAACTTGTTGTAGTCGCTGCGTCCATTGCGAGCCCCACCGAAGGCGAGTTTCAGATAAGGCGTCAGCACCTGATACATACGAATGACGTTCGTCCACTTCATGCGCTGTTTCTGCTGACCATTGGTCTTCGCGTTGGTCGTCTGGGTGATCTTCTCAGACACGACGGTCTGACCACCGTTCTGTTTGAAGGTAAAGCTACCTACTGATCCCTGGAGTTTGGTTAAAATACCATTGAGTCTTGCCATAATTGTAAAGTTTTAAAGTTTAAAAATGTTTTGAGTTGGGAGGTTTCTCCCTTCTTCCTCCCTTGCTTCTTCTATTGTTTCCGTATCGTTTCCGTATTGTTTCCGCTTCCGGAAGCGAGAACGATAGGAGAACGATAGGAGGACGATACGAGAACGATACGGGATTGATACGAGATCGATACGGAAACGATACGAGACCGATACGTAACCGATTTGTTTAGCCGCCGTTCTGCGGACTTGGTGGGACTGCGATTTTGTTTCATTGCTTTGAAAGTTTTTGAAGTTGATACTGCTTCACCTTGTCAGTTGCTGACGGTGATAATGTCTGTTGAAGACGGTGCAAAATTACGAAATGGCACAACCGAATGCAAGTCTATTCATAACCGTTTACAATCCGTTTACAATCCATTCATAATCCGTTCATAAAATGCGGCGTAACGCATGTAATTCCCCGCGGAGAGTTACTCGTGTTGTTTACCCTTCGGCAAGCCGTTTTGTGTCCCGCATGGTTCCACCCTTCCATGTCTTCCAACACGTTTTCTACGGATTTTCACTTTAAAATTTGCCGTTGTCATAAAAATCTCATACCTTTGTAAAAAATCAAAGTTATGCGAAATTCAGAAGAACGATATATCAGTTTGCTGACCGATTTCGGTTTCAAGCGCGTCTTCGGCACTGTTCCCAACAAGGACTTGCTCATCGACTTTCTCAACTCCCTCTTTGATGGCGAGCAGGTCGTAAAGGACGTGACGTTCCTCAATAGCGAGCATGTCGGGGATATCAGTTCCGACCGCAAGGCCATTTTCGACGTCTATTGTGAGAACGAGCAAGGCGAGAAGTTTATCGTCGAGATGCAGAATGCCTATCAGACTTTTTTTAAGGACCGTTCTCTTTACTACGCAACCTTCCCAATCCGCGAGCAAGCCGAGAAGGGTGACGTTTGGAACTATCAGCTAAAACATGTCTATGTGGTGGCACTGCTCAACTATGAGATGAGCGATCCAGCCTTCTCTACTGAAAGCATCAACCACGACATCGGCCTACTTGACAAGCAAACTCATCGTGTGTTCAATGATAAATTGACTTTCAAGTACGTTGAGATTTCGAAATTCAACAAAAGTTTAGAGGAGCTTGAGACCAACTATGACAAATGGCTCTATGTCCTTCGCAACCTCTCCCGCCTTGATAGCCAGCCAGACTATTTGCGCAATGAGATATTCAACCGCCTGTTCTCCGAAGCCGAGATAGCCCAATTCTCCAAAGTCGAGCTCCGCGAATATGAGGATAGTCTCAAAGCCTATCGCGATATTAAGAACTCATTGGATACTGCAAAAGCCGAAGGTCGTGCTGAAGGTCTTGTTGAAGGTCGTGCTGAAGGTCGTTCAGAAACTCTTGTTGAGGTCGCCAAAAACCTCTTGTCAATTGGCACCCCCATTGATAGTATCATGAAAGCGACGGGCATGACCGAGGAAGAAATCAAATGTTTGATGTAGCATCTCTTCCCAGTACCAATAGGAAACATATCCCCATTCGAGTGGCGGCATAGCGCATAGCGATACTGCGATGGGGAACAATGTCGTATTACCGTCCGAATGACGGAAAAGTATTAACGACCGATTAATGTCCGATTAACGGCGATTAATGTGACAAATGCTGGCGGCTTGCCCGCCGAAAATCTAGCTTTCATGTATTCTCTATATGAAAGCTGCAAGATGAACAATTTGAATTTTGGTAGGTACATAGAGGATATCCTTACCCGCATGAAAGAAGGGGATAAGGACTATCGGGCTATGCTTCCATGTTTCTATGTCGAGAAAACAAGCGAGGTGATGGGGTGCGCTTAGGTTCCCCTTTGCCCTAAAAGCGATAGTAATTCTTTTTTTTAAAAAACATATATGCGTAACTGCTAGAAAAATAGTGGGGACGCTGTATTGGTGATATACTTTATAGTCTCCTGGATTATATCGGAGCATTCAGAATACTTGATGCTTTGCCCTATTCCGCAATTCGTCCCGAGCATGTCAAGCCGTTTGTTGACAATGAAAACTACTTGTTGTCAACGATAGAGCTTGCTAAGCAGGAGTACCAATCATCACAAGATAAAAACCTTTACGGTTTGTATGTTGGTGCGGAATCTGCAATAATGGCTGCACATGAGACACTGAAAGCCGAGGGTAAGGATAGAAAAGTTGAGATATATGCCAACTTTTTCGATAAGTGAGAACTATGAAAGCTCGCTTTCAAATTGTCCAGTGAAGAAAATGTATGTAATAGTTAACACACAGGTAATATTTTAATATCTCAATATTAGGCACTTGCAAAAGTGCCTATACAAATGGCTATGCCCTGTATTGAGCACTAACAATAATATAAAAATGAATCAAAGAATTTCTTTGCACAATTTAGAATTGTATTTTAATAAAAAAAAGCCATTTACCTATACTCTAAAGGATGATTCTGAGGAGTTTCGCTTAACACTAGAAGCAAGTATGGCATATGTTGAACCTGAGTTTTCATTTGTTCGTGAAATGAGTAATTGTTGCGATTTGAGCGAAGCGCAAATTATAATGATTGTTGCAGTTGGAGCAACTGGAAAAACTGAGTTGACTAAAAGGTTGTCTTTTGACTTGCAATTTCCGATTGTCGACCTTGGACGCACAAAAGTTGTTGCAAGCAATTCTTTGACGGGACTTATCTTTAAATATATGCAACCCCTTGATGGCGGAGCGTTGTTGGAGGATATCCATAATGGAGAAACAGGAATTATTATAGATGCCTTAGATGAAGGGTATCAAAAAACAAATACACAAGGATTCTTTGATTTTTTAGATGATGTGGCATCAAAAATATCGCATAAGAATTGCTCGTTTATTATGCTTGGGCGAACTAATGCAATAGAATTGGCTACTTTGCATTTAGATGAAAAAGGATTGAACGTTGCAGTTGTTCAAATAGAACCTTTCTCGGAACAAAAGGCAAAGGAGTTTATTGATAAGCGAGTGTGCGCTTCTCTTGGTGTTCAAAACGAAAATACTTATTTTCAAACAAGGGATTTTGTGCTTAGCTCTTTAGGTAATTTTTTTAATTCGAATACTCCTGCGTATGATCATCAGCGCCATCGTTTTATAGGTTATGCGCCTGTTTTATTAGCAATTTCCGAGTTCTTGTCGCCAAATAAGGTCACAAATTACAAGGCTTTACTTGAGGATTTGAAGAAGAACGATAATAAATCAATCTCTCTTATATTGGATGTTGTTGATAGAATACTGGTGCGAGATAAGAAAGATAAAATTATCCCGAATCTTTTAGAGGGCCTAGTGAAAACGCGCGACCTTGAATTTAGAAGAAAGGTATTAAGAGATGCATACACACCCGAAGAACAATGTGCTAGGGCGTTATACATAATTCTTGAAAAACCATATCCATATCGACCAGTAGATGATGAGTCTTTTGATATTAATTATCGAAAAGGTTTGGATGTTTGGATGAAAGATCATCCATTTTTGGAAGAGCGTAAGCCAGCAAATGTTGTTTTTGAATGTTATATATTAGCGAAGCTTGTCGTTAATGACAAATACAAGGATGCTGTTTTTAAATACTTTGCATCCAATAAAGTGAATTCGTTCATGTTTTTTTATTTATATCATGAGTTGAATCAAAATTGTCAGGTTTCAGCTGAATTAATTCCGTTTTTATATAACTCTATTAAAACTTTAGACACGCATGATCTGTACTATAATCTTGAAATTGAGCCATCTGATGATGCAGAAGGGATAACTCATTCTTATGACGTTTCTTTTGTTTCTTCTAAAGATACTGTTAAAAATTATGATTTTAAAATCAAATTGGACGAGGCATTAGTATGGCATGGAGCGATATCAGACGTTTCTATATGTATTTTTCAAGATTTTGTGGTTTCAGATGGACGGACAGATATGTTTGCCCCTTCATACATAAGATGTAAGAATTTTATAGTTAAATCGAATGAACTTAATTATAGTAACCGTAATCCAGAGAACAGTATCGTAATAGAGGCAGAACACGTTCTTTCAGAAACCTCAACAGGAGAGGTGCCTCAGATTAATAGTGTCGGAAGCACCAAAAAACATCTAACGTTTATTAGTGAAGACGCGTTAGTCTATCCTTATTGTGACTATCATAAGGAAAGAAGCAAGCAAGAAACAGAAATGTCCTCCGAAATGATGGAGGCATACCAAAAAATGCGAAGAACTTTGATAATGTTTCGTTCGCATTGTAAAGGACAATTGGCTAAGCATTACGCTAAAATTGATAACCGTATAGGTAATACTCAAGTTGGAAAGGTTGTTATACAGGCTTTATTGGATAAAAAAATTATATATAGAGAAAGGCACGTTTACATTATCGATAATGAATCTATGGATAAATACTTAGGAGTTAAATTTGATGGTATTAGAAATAGCACTATCACGAAAAAGATGCTGGACTTCTTGGCAGAAGTTGTTAATAAACATTAGAAAAGATTTGATAGATGGGCTGCGAGTAAGGTAAGCACTCAAATTAGGGCTCAATTTTGAGGGGTATCTTTGCTGCCAATATTTATACATTGATTGAAGTATAGCAGCGAAGATTTGGAACATTTCCGACAAATAATGAGTATAGCAAGTTTGCTTGATTTTTGTCATTGTGAAAAATGTATGTAGTATTCCAGCCTTCAGGGTCATTACAGAAATGGATTGCTTCTGCAAAGTATTAACGACCGATTAATGTTCGATTAACGGCGATTAATGTGAACACCCTAGGCAGCTTGCCTGCAAACCATATCCTCAACGTCTCTCGGTCCAGTGCTGAGACATCGTATTATACGTGTAACCTCTATAAACATAAACAGAAAACATGGTAAAGTATAACATAAATCTCGAGGGCAAAACCGTCCTTGTGACAGGTGCTGCTGGCTTTATCGGCAGCAACCTAGTCAAGCGACTCTTCCACGATGTCAAGAACACCAAGGTCATTGGTATTGACTCCATTACTGACTACTACGATGTTAACATCAAGTATGAGCGTCTGAAAGAAATCGAAGCCTTGCATGGGGATTGGACTTTTGTTCATGCCTCCATCGCAGACAAAGACGCAGTAGAGAAAATCTTCACAGAAAACAAGATTGCCGTTGTCGTGAACCTTGCCGCTCAAGCAGGAGTCCGCTACAGCATCACCAATCCCGATGCTTACATTCAGAGCAACCTTATCGGTTTCTATAATATCCTGGAGGCCTGCCGTCACCATGAGGTCGAGCATCTGGTCTATGCCTCTTCCTCCTCGGTCTATGGCAGCAACAAGAAGGTGCCGTACTCCACAGACGACAAGGTGGACAACCCCGTATCCCTCTATGCCGCCACGAAGAAGAGCAACGAACTGATGGCGCACGCCTATAGCAAACTCTATAACATCCCGTCAACAGGCCTCCGCTTCTTCACAGTCTATGGTCCAGCAGGCCGTCCCGACATGGCCTACTTTGGCTTCACCAACAAATTGGTCAAGGGTGAGACCATCAAGATCTTCAACTACGGCAACTGCAAGCGTGATTTTACTTATGTCGATGACATTGTGGAAGGAGTGGTCCGCATTATGCAGCACGCCCCCGAGAAGCAGAATGGCGAGGACGGTCTTCCCATTCCGCCCTACAAGGTGTATAACATCGGCAACAACTCCCCCGAGAATCTCCTCGACTTCGTCACTATCCTCCAAGAGGAATTGGTGCGCGCTGGCGTGCTACCCAAAGACTACGATTTTGAGGCGCACAAGGAACTTGTACCGATGCAGCCTGGAGATGTCCCCATCACTTACGCAGACACAACACCTTTGGAGCAAGACTTTGGTTTCAAGCCGAACACAAGTCTGCGGGAAGGATTGAAACGCTTTGCAGAGTGGTACGCAAAGTATTACAATAATTAATTCTATTGTTCTAATAATTTCAAGGTTTTGCTCAAGACCGTGATATCTGTTAGAGCGAATAACAAGGCCTTGATTCCAATAACAGAGCCTTTTTTAGTTAAACCAGTTTAGAAATCAAAACCATTCAAATTATCTAAACACTCCGTATTTCCAAGCTCATAGGGGATTAAGTTGTGTAGTTATAGGGATAGGGGTTGAATGCTTGCTACAATAATTCTCTAGTTTTGAGATGGCATGCGAACCACCTTTTGACTAGACATTGGATGTTTGGTTTCTCATTTTTTAGATGCTTATTATATAAATACAATAAATGCAAACAACTGTTAGGGTCGTTTTTAATACGGTTGTGCTGTATGCCAAGATAATTATGTCAATGGCTATAGCATTAGTTTCTGTGCCTCTAGTTTTGAAAGCTTTGGGTGCGAGTGATTATGGTTTGTATAACTTAGTTGCGGGAATCGTTGCTATGTTGGCATTTCTTAACAATTCAATGACGGTGTCTACTCAAAGGTATATGTCCGTTGCGTTGGGTGAAGGAAATAGAGAAAAGATCAATAATATATATAATGCTAGCTTTATATTACATACAGTTTTAGCGTTAGGAGTCGTTGTTACTCTAGAGGCAATAGGTATTCCATCAATAGGTAAACTCAATATTGATGTAGAGAGAATTTGGTGTGCGCATATGATATTTCAATGTCTAATTATTAGCATGCTTGCCAAGATTATAGCCGTTCCTTTTGATGCAATTATGAATGCGCATGAGGATATGCTCGCTTTTTCCGTTATTGAAGTAATAGACTCGTTAATAATGTTGGCGACGGCATTTATGCTGCAGTATATTCCTGTTGATAAGCTTGCATTTTATGGATTTGCAGTTTCTTTTATTTCAATACTAACACTCATTATGAAATACGGGTGGTGTAGATATGCATATAAATCATATCGAATATCTTATAAAGTTGCAGTTGATAAAATGCTATTAAAAGACATGCTGGGATTTACTGGATGGAACCTCTTTGGCGGACTAGCAATGATGGGGCGCAATCAAGGAGTTGCTGTAATATTTAATCTTTTTTTAGGTACAATTGCCAATGCAGCCTATGGTATTGCCAATCAAATAAATGGTGCGTTGAACAACTTCTCTTCTACATTCCAACGCGCTATTAATCCTCAATTAATGAAGAGTGAGGGCATGGGAAATCGAGAACGGTTACAAAAAATAGCCCTCATTTCTTCGAAATTTTCAGTCATAGCGCTCTGTTTTATCTCTATACCTTTAATTATAGAGATGGACGATGTGCTGGATATTTGGCTTAGGGATAGAATTCCAAACTCAACACTTGAATTAAGCAGGTGCATTCTTATATTATCAATATTGTATCAGTTCTCTACTGGTTTAATGTCTGCAATTCAGGCAACTGGTAAAATTAAAAAGTATCAAATTACTATGGGATTGTTAATCCTTACAAATGTACCCGTAGCCTATGTAATTCTCAAGATGGGATATCCGATATATTGGGTAACCATTGGGTTTATAGTCGTTGAATTTATATCACTTATCGTTAGGGTCTTTATGTCTAAAGCTATTGCAGGTCTATCGCCTATTGGCTTTGTTCGTAGTGTGGTATTTCCATGTATAACTATCTGCGCTATTCCTTCTGCTCTCTGCTTAATACCCTACTACTTTTTAGAGGGGCAATGGATACGGGTTGTTATTGTATGTGGAACATATGGCATTATATATCTCGCAATGGTATGGATTGTTGCCTTCGAGAAGAGCCAGAAAGAAGCATTTGTTGGAAAACTAATAAAGAAAATTCGATAAAATACGTGTTTTTGAGCTTTTAAAAAATGTATAAAATGAAGATTGGAATATTGACGTACCATGCTGCTTGTAATTTTGGTGCTTTTTTACAACTATTATCTACAGTAGAGCATGTCAGGAAACGTGGTTTGGAGCCTCTTGTTATAAATTGGATTCCTAAAGATTTTGAGACGGACTACCAAAAGCGCTCATCTAAAGAAGTAAGAAATTTATATGCAGAATATAGAAAGACCTATTTAGCATTAACGCGATTATGTCGCTCATCGAAGGATATTGCTGATGTGATACGGGAAGAAGGTATTGATGCTGTTCTAATTGGTAGTGATGCCGTTATACAGCATCATCCATTGCGCGAAAGATTTCATTTCCCATGTCGAAGAATATTTTACATACAGCATCCGACAAGCGACAGGATGTATCCTAATGCTTTTTGGGGAGAATTCGCAAAATATCAGAGTTCGACTCCTATGGCTATGATGTCAGGAGCGTCTGTAGACTCTAAATATTTCTATATAAAAGGAGGAACGAAACAGAGGATGAAAGAAAGCATAATGCGTTTTATGTATTTTTCTGTTAGGGATGAGTGGAGTAGAAATATGATACGGTATCTTACTGATAACGAGGTTGATCCCTCTGTTACCCCGGATCCAGTTTTTGCATTCAATTACAATGCTTTGCACCTTGTACCCAGCAAAGATTGTATATTGGAAAAATATAATCTTCCAGAGAATTACATAGTTCTAAGTTTCAAAGTTGGTCGTAAAGTTTCGGTTGATCAACAATGGATCGATGAGTTTCAAGCGAACGCAAAGCTACACGGTATTGCGTGCGTGAAACTTCCATATGCTGATGCTGATTCATTTGGCTCGATAGAGTATAATGTGGGTAACGTGGTCGGCCCTTTAGATTGGTATGCTTTGATAAAATATTCTCAAGGTTATGTCGGAAATAATATGCATCCTATAGTAGTCGCATTACACAATGGAGTGCCATTTTATAGTTTTGACAACTATGGAATATCTGTTCTCGATGGCAAACCGACCAATGGTGAATCAAGTAAAATATACCAAATATTAAAAGTTGCGAACTTAGAGTCCAATCGAGTATTTGTTGAATCTCAAACATATAGTGCACCTAAGGCTTCTGATGTACTCAACTCGATTATAACATTTGATATTAAAAAAGAGAAAGAATTCTCACACGCTTATTACAACAAGTATGTGGACATGATGAATAATATCTTTGAAGGATTTGTAAGCGCCACTAAAAAGGAGGAAAAATAAGATCATACTGCCAATTTGGCTTGTATCTACAATGTCAGCTACTTTTCGTGGTATAATGAGTTGAGATATTGTGGAGTCCCTAACTTGTAGTCCTTATTAGTGGAAGTAATGAATAGTATAGTGTTTTTTGCTAGGTTCACAATGCTTAGAAAGGTACTTGAATAATTAGTACGAATGTGCTAAAATGTAGAAAATAGTTGTAGTGATGATTAAGACAGAAAGAAACAATGCTAATTTTATATGTAAACTATCAATGGCGGTATTAGCAGTATTACCATTGTTGGCTTGGTATAAAATACCATTTCCTGTTAGTCTAGGATATGCTTTGATTTTGTTGTTGGGATCCATTGTAATTGCGAAAAATCGATTTAGAATCAATGTAGTACCTTTGACGTTTTGGCTTGTGTTTGCATACGTTTGCTTTATGTGGATGTATAATCATGATTTTTCTATGTGGACACTTTTCCCTCCTGGTGGATGGGTGTTTTTTCTGTTTGTTTTAGCATTGATATGGGGAATAATAAGTTTCAATGCCGAACTGCTTAAAAAATACATGCGGTATGTGGTGATAATATCTGGAATTCTTTTTTGGATTCAAATAATATGTGAAATAACTACTGGCTCACCACAGTTTTGTTTCGTACCTAACCTTACAGGTGAGTTTACATATCAAGCTTTCACTTATGCTGATGTTGTGAACAAACATTTAAATGGAAATAAACCTTCTTCAATCTTTTTGGAGAAATCATATCTTGCTTATTACTTTATTTCTTATTTGGCGTTGACTTGGTTTGAGACGAAAGAAAAGAGCAGAATGTTCACTAGAGAAAATATTTTTGTTATAGCGACATTAATTGCCTCTCGCTCTGGTACAGCGTTAGTTGGTTTTACGATTCTATTTATTGTAAAGATGTTTGCAGTGTTCTGGTCTGCTAATATTAAAAGGCGCCTGATGCTTATTTTTCTAACAGTTCCAATGATAGTAGGAGTGATATATTTGTATATGAATAGTGAAATTGGCCAAGAGATGTTCCTTCGCAGTGGTGAATTAACAGATGAACATACCAGTGGCTTCGTGCGAATTGTAGAAGGGTATACGAAGTTTGATCAATTAAATCCAATAGAAAAAATTATAGGCATTCCTAATGCCCGTGAACGATTTGAAGTTCTTGGTTCTAATGGTTCTTTTATCTTCTATGTTAATGGGATACAGTCTATTCTTCTCAATTTGGGTTATATTGGCGCTTTCGTTTATCTATTATTTTACATAAACATATTCCGAAAAGTTAGTTTTACTTCTAAAATGTCTATTATAGTTTTACTTGTAATGAGTTTATTAGAAGCAAATTATCTTAACCCATATATGATGTTGTTGACTATAATACCTTGTGCGGAAATCTATTTAAAAAGAAATAATATTTTATTCTAAAATACTACTTTGTAATATGAAAACAGTTATGCTTGTCTTCGGTACTCGTCCCGAAGCTATTAAAATGTGTCCCCTCGTTAAGGAATTCCAAAAACATCCTAAGGACTTTAATACAATTGTTTGTGTCACAGGACAACATCGTGAAATGTTGGATCAAGTTTTGCAGATATTTGATGTTCATCCAAACTATGACCTTAATATTATGAAACAAGGTCAAGATCTTACTGATGTAACGGCACGTGTTCTAACAGGTTTGAGAGATGTTTTTAAAGAGTGTCGTCCTGATGTTGTTCTTGTACATGGCGATACAACAACTTCTACTGCAGGAGCACTTGCTGCCTTTTATGCTCAGATTCCAGTTGGGCATGTAGAGGCAGGCCTTCGCACGCATAACATATATAGTCCATGGCCGGAAGAAATGAATCGTCAGATAACAGGTCGTATTGCAACATATAATTTCTCTCCCACACCACTTTCTGAAAAAAATCTTCTTGATGAAAAAGCTCATGGAAACATCTTTGTTACAGGAAATACGGTGATAGATGCACTCCACATGGTGGTTGACAAACTGAAGAATGATACATCACTTGCCAAGGAGCAAGATGGTATTCTTCTTCAAGCTGGTTATGACATTACTCGTTTGAATAATGGTAAGAAACTGGTGCTCATCACAGGACATCGCCGTGAGAATTTTGGTGATGGCTTCATTCGTATGGTGACAGCGATGAAAGATCTTTCTGAAAAATATGCAGATGTTGATTTCGTATATCCTATGCATCTCAATCCGAATGTGCGTAAACCTATTCACGAGGTATTTGGAGAAAATCTCACCCGTCCTAATTTCTTCTTTATAGAACCATTGCAATACTTGGAATTTGTTCATCTAATGTCAAAGGCTACTATCGTACTTACGGATTCTGGAGGTATACAGGAAGAGGCTCCTGGTCTTGGAAAGCCGGTACTGGTAATGCGTGACACAACAGAACGTCCAGAAGCATTGGCAAGTGGAACAGTTCATCTTGTAGGTACAGATTATGATAAGATAATGACAGAAGTTAGCACACTTCTTGATGAACAAGAAGCATACCGTAAGATGTCACATGCTGTTAATCCTTACGGAGATGGAAAGGCATGTAATAGAATAGTCCGCATTTTGAAGGATGAAGAAGTTGAACGTTACGGAATATAAATAGATGGAAAAGAAAACTATATTGTTTGTATATAAGGGGCATTTTAGTTATTTGCCCCCATTTCAAGCTCTAGTAGAAGCTTTACTCTCAACTAAAAAGTATAAGTTGAAAGTTATATGCTCTGAAGAAGAACCTGATATGGATGAAATGTATAAGAATGATGACCTTCAGTTTATTCATTATTATATACTTGAACCACGAACAGGGTTTGCTTCTCGTGTACGTAACCATTTGAAAACAGCAAATCTTTTTAAGAAAAAGGTCAAGCGGGATCTAGATTCTCTCCAATACGATATTTTATGGATTATCCATGAACGAACCGCTATTTCTATGAGAGATATACTTGTTGGCAGAAAGTATATTTTGACTTCATACGAATTACGAGATTATTCAGAACCAGAACTAATGAGACCTTTGACAAGACCAATGAAAGAAGCAAAGGTAAACATTCAATGTGAGCATAATAGGGCTTGGATAGCGAGAATGTTATATGGTTTGAAAGAGACTCCTTTGGTTATTCCAAATAAACCATTTTATCATCCAATGAATCGTAATGAGTTTACGGACAAGATAGTACAAGATGGTAAAAAGATTATTATGTACCAAGGCGTCTTGAGTAGAGAAAGGAACCTAGATGGAATGTGTAAAGCAATTTCTTCACTTGATGGTTTTAAGCTTGTTTTATTGGGAAAAGAAACCGAATATTCTAAAGAGTTAAAAAGGAAATATAGCATAGTTGAATTTCCTGGTTTCATTAAGTCGCCTGCTCATTTAAAGTTGACGAGCAACGCATATATAGGATTGGTAACTTATAACCCATTAGACTTGGACTGCGCTTATTGTGCTCCGAATAAGATATGGGAGTTTTCCGGATTTGGAATTCCAATGATTTGTAATGAGATTCCGGGGCTTGAATATACGGTTAAAGCCAACAAGTGTGGCGTGTGCACGGATACAGATAGTCCCAATTCAATTGTCGATGCCATAAAATCAATTGATGATAACTACGAGGAATATAGTACCAATGCAAAAATAATGTATAATAGTGTAAACCTCATAGAGCTTGTTAATCAAGTTCTTGAAAAATATTATTCATAGCCGTATCTGTCTTATGTCAACAATGCCAATTATCATAGGAGGAAATCATCACAATACTCTTGGCGTTATAAGATCTTTGGGCTATAAAGGATTTAATTCGTTAGTAATACTTGTTACTGGCGAAAAGACGCCATATGTATCTTATAGCAAGTATATCACCAAGTGTGTTTTGTTAAATTCCGCCAAAGAGATAGTACCTTTTTTACTTAATTACGCTAAGGTTATTAATAGTAAATCTGTTATTTTTTCGTGTGCTGATTTTGTAACAAGCGAATTAGATAAATTCTATGATGAATTGAAAAACTACTATCATTTGCCAACAGCAAATGGTAAGGGTATATGCAATCATTATATGAATAAGGACGTAATGGCTACTCATGCGAATAGTGTTGGTATATTTACACCCCCCTGTTGGACTATAGAGCAATGTGCTAATCATATCAATCAAAACTTAAATAAAGTCGTTTTTCCCTGTATAGTAAAACCTTTGGCAAGTATATATGGAACTAAAGCTGAAATTAAAATATTTCAAGATAAGAACTCTCTTGACAAATATCTCTCGGAGAATAAAGGACATCGATTTATAATTCAAAAATATATAGAAAAAGACTTTGAATACCAACTAATTGGTTGCTCTCTAAATCACGGAATGGAAATAATCATACCCGGATATTCAAAGTGCATAAGGCCATGTCCAGGAACAAACACGGGATTTCTTGAATATAAACCTATGGATGGCTTTAATTGTGATTTAAAAGCTTGTAAGGAATTTATTAAACATATAGGATATCAAGGACTGTTCAGCATGGAGTATCTTCGTGACAAACAGGGAAATGATTATTTTATGGAGATTAATATGCGTAATGATGGTAATGGAATTTGTGTTACAGGAGCAGGAATGAATTTACCATATATTTGGTACCAATACTGTGTTGAAGGTGACTATAAAACTGAGATCTTAAATAAGATTAATGATATATATGTAATGCCCGAATTTGACGATTTTATGCTTGTACTTAAAAGAAAAGTTTCTCTTTGTACATGGTGGAAGGATTACAAACGTACAACCATATTTATGGAGTACTGTAAAAATGACCCCAAGCCATATTATGTAAGAAGGGCACAATTCATAAAGCACTTATTGAGTAAAATAGTCCCTTGGTAATAAAACAATTTATCTGTATATGTAATAGCTGATGAAATATTTCATAATAACAATAGATACCGAAGGTGATAACCTTTGGGCATATCATAAAGGAGACCCCATTAAAACGGAGAACGTTAAGTTTATTCCCCGTTTTCAAGATCTATGTAATAAATATGGTTTTAAACCGGTGTGGCTGACTAACTACGAGATGATAATGTCAGATGAATACGTTGATTATATCAAAAAACCACTTACAAAAGGTCAATGTGAAATAGGCATTCATATACATGCGTGGAATAATCCACCGCTCTATGAACTAAACGGAAAGTATAAAGGTAATCCATACCTCATAGAGTATCCTGATGATATTATATATGCTAAATTCAAAACTACTTACGGCCTTATAGAAGAGCGTCTTGGAGTAAAAGTGAAATCGCATAGGTCTGGTCGTTGGGCAATGGACAATAGATACTTTAAGTTGCTTGAGGATTTTGAGATAACTTGTGACTGTTCATACACTCCTGGCGTGTCATGGGCTAAAGCCGAAGGTGAAACTGTTCGGGGAGGTCGTGACTATAGCAAAGTACCAAAGAATACACATATGGTTGGTAAAATACTAGAAGTACCTGCTACAGTTCGTCATTATAATCATTATTTATCTGGAGGAAGTTTAAAGCATAAGCTTCGTACCATTGTTAAAGGTGGATCAATTTGGTTTCGACCTGCATTAAGTTCGTTGTCTGAAATGAAAAAACTAATGAAGGATGTTGATGCAGAACCAGGCAACAACTATCTTGAATTTATGATTCATTCTTCAGAATTAATGCCTGGTGGAAGTCCTTACTTCATAGATTCTAATGCAATTGATAAGATGTACGCCACAATGGACGAACTCTTTGCTTATGCTCGCAAGTTAGGCTATGAAGGGGAAACGCTAGAAAGCTATACAAACCGGTTCTTAAAAAAATGATATGTCAAAAAAGAAAGTATTAGTTTTTATCGATCAGATGGAAACTGGTGGTGCTGGTCGTGTCACCAGCACTTTACTACCAGGCTTGATAGAAAAGAATTATGAAGTGGTTATGGCTTTAGATAATAAAAATGCCCAAAATTTCTATCCAATTCCTGATATCGTTAAACAGGTATATATTCCAATTAAGGGAGTAATACCTACTGGCATTAAACAAATAAAGCTCATCATAGCCGCTCGAAAAGTAATAAAGCAGGAACGTCCAGATGTGATTATTGCTGTCACCTTCTTTCCTTTCTTCTATGCCCATTATGCATCTTTAGGAACTGGTATTCCAATTATTGCATATGATCACACTTCTTTTGGTAGAAATATGGGGCGCTTTGTCAACTGGATTCGTTATAGCTTATATGGGAAAGCAGACAAGTTAATAATACTTACAGAGAAGGACAGAAGATTGTTAGGTAAGAAATTCCCTCGTAAGGTGGTCGTTTATAATCCATTGACATATCCCATAACAAGACATTCAATAAAAAGAAACAAAACTGTACTTTGTGCAGGTCGTATAGACTCGTGGGACGTCAAGGGGTTTGATAGAATTATCGAGATATGGTCGCATATAGCTCACAAATATCCAGATTGGAAATTACAGATTGCAGGTAGTGGTTCGCAAAGTAAGACAGATGAGCTGAAAAAAATGGCATCTGATTCGAATGTGGATAAATGTGTCGAATTTCTTGGTCAGATAAGTGATATGACTTCCCTCTATGCCACAACATCTATTTTTGCATTGCCTTCACGAGTTGAGGGATTTCCAATGGTACTGCTTGAAGCAATGTCACAGGGATGTATATGCTGCGCATTTGAAATTGGAGGAGCTGTTAAAGAAATGATGAGTCCTTCGTCTGGTTCCATTGTTAAAGATAATGAGTTGTTTTTGTTCGAGCAAGAACTTAAAAAACTGATGGATCAATATCCCAACTATAACAAATATCAGGAGAGTGGATATAAAGATGCAAGTCGTTTTACATGTGATGCTTTCTATTGCCAGTGGGATAAAATAATAAAAAGTTTATTATGATAAAGTCTAAAGAGGATTATAGGATGTTCCTGCGCGAAGATGCTCTCGCAAACATTAAATGTGAATCGTGTAGTTGGTTCAAGATGAGGCTGAATATATGGTATGGCAATGATAGTTATCGATTTTTAGAATATCTTCGCGCACTTAGACATTATGAATACCTTTTGAATTGTAAAAAAGGTGTTTTAGCTCGCTTGCGTATAACAATAGCCAAAATTCATTACCATCGATTAGGGGCTGCTATAAACGTAAATATTAATCCTAATGTTGTTGGATATGGATTTCGCGTTCCACATTTAACGGGGGGGGGTAATAATTAATTGTAAATCCGTAGGACATAACTGTACAGCCAATGCTGGCGTTATTATCGGAAATAATAATAAAGGTGGAATGGCTATTATCGGAAACAATGTGGACATGACCATTGGTAGCAAGATAATAGGTGGTGTAACCATTGGTAGTAATGTAATAGTAGCTCCCAATTCTGTTGTTGTAAAGGATGTGCCGGATAATGCTGTTGTATCAGGCATACCTGCAAAGATTCTTTCAATACACGGGCAAAATGTTCAGAATGATAAATAGTTTTTGATATGAATAATAAGACTATATATATGTACGCTACTTTTCCAAAGAAAGGACAAGCCCCTTTTGGAGGTGGAGAAGTTGGAAATATGCGAACTGTTCGTATGTTAAGGGAAGATGGGTATGTTGTTGTCACTATAAGGCAAAGAAAAGCAGAGGCGACATGGAGTAAAAGTCGAGTGCTTCTATCGTATCCTTTTAGAATGTTAACAGGTTGGACAGAAACAATTTATAAATTGTTGTTTGCGTCACGCAAAAATGTTGTGCATCTGTCGGGATTTGCTGGCAGGACAATCTTCAATGAATATGTTTTAATGCATATTATGAGAGGCCTTGGCTACAAGGTCGTTTATGAACTTCGAGGTGGTGGTGCAGTAGACTTTTGGGAGAAAGGCTCTATGTCATACAAAAAAATGTTTGCTTACTTAATCAACAGCGCTTGTTATGTGTTCAGTCAAGGGTTGGAGAACATTCCTATGCTTAATGATATTAGCAACACACCAATTTTTCACTATGCTAATTGCGTTGAGGATGGGTTCGCGCCAGAGAAGCTACCATCAAAACCAAATGATAGGATAAACTTGTTATTCTATGGAAGATGTGAGGAAAACAAGCATGTGGACATGATAGTTGAAACTGCTGCGTTAGTTCAAGAAGCTGTTCCAAATACCTTCCTAACGATTGTGGGGAATGGTCAACAGTCATATGTAGATATGGTCCAAAATAAAATGAAAAGCGAGCTCAAGGAGGGAACTTACACATATTTACCAGGCTGTAGGCATGAGGAGTTGCCCAAATTACTTACCGATAAGCATTTTTATATATTCCCATCTACACAGCCACGTGAAGGACAGTCAAACTCCGTAACAGAATGCATGGCATATGGCATCATTCCTATAGCAAGTCCACAAGGCTTCAATCGGTCAACCATTGGTGACAATAAACTGATTGTCGATGAACTTGAAGCAGAAGCATACGCTCAGAAAATTATAGAAATAATAAAAGCAGATGAGTATAAAAAGTTTTCAGAACAAGTGTTTGCGCAATTCAAGAATCATTTTACTCAAGAAGTAGTCTTTAACCGTACATTGCATGTGTATGAGAAAATAATAAACCATTAGATAAAAAAATATGGTATATTTAAACGGGGGGCGCAAAAGTCCCGATAATAAACAAGTAAAAAAAAGGGCTCTACATGTAGATATAATAAAAGGGTGGGCAATGTTGACAATTATAATCTTTCATTGTTCAGCAACATTTTTCCCAAGTATTACAAGCGGTATAATTGGAAATCCATGGAATGTCCCAGTCTTTTTTATAATTGCTGGATTCTTTCTAAAAATGGATTCATTAGAACGGCCTACGGTTTTTGTGTTGGGGAAAATGAAAAGATTATATCTCCCTGCAACAGTAATCTATGCCTTAAATGTTTTACTTCATAATTTTTATGTTTATATAGGATGGTATCCACTCGGGTGTGTTCATCCTGCTACTGGTAAACCTTATGAATTATATGATATTAAACAACTAGTTATCGGACTTTTAAAGGTTTTTGCAGCAGGGGGCAGTGGCGAGTTAACAATGGGGGCTATGTGGTTTCTTTATACACTACTTTATGCTTTTATTGGTCTCGTGATCATTTATGCCTTTATTTCTATTCTAACCAAAGATAATAGCAGGCGTTTTCATTGGATGACGATAATGTCTATTTTCTTAGCAGCAATTAGTTGTGTATTAAGTCAAAAATACAATATTACAATAAGCCGTTTCAGTACAGCACTAACAGCAATGTTTCTGATTTGGTGGGGTGTGATTATAAACAAAAAATGGCAATGGAAATATGATCAAGAGTGGGTATTTATTATAGCAATAATAATATTTGTACACTGTGTCCTGGTGCATAAGGGTAGGATGGTATTGGCGAACAATTGTTATCAAGATTTACCAATGTTGATAGTTGGAAGTACTGCTGCTATTTACATTTGGGGATTTATTGGAAGGAAAATTGAAAATAACTTGATAGGAAAATTTCTTGCTCTTATGGGACGTGAATCCCTATATCTGATGGCATTTCATATCATTGGTTTCTTTATTTGTAATAGTATAATGGTAAGATTAGGCTTTTTCTCTGTAAACGATGCAAAAGGTCTGTATACTTTTGATATGGGAAATAATGGTTGTTTTTTACTTGCTTATGTTATATCTGGTGTTGCCTCTTCTTTTGCAATCATATATACATTTAGAGGCATAAAAGAACTAATATTAAAAATGACTAAGAAATGAGTATTTACTTGTACGCACTTAAATTAGTGCTTATTTCAGAAAGGAGCTTCTTCTTTGCGGTTGAACTTAAACGCGAATTTATGTACAGTAGTGGCGTTTTGAGCTTTTTCGAAAAGTGAGAACAATGAAAGTTAAATAAAAAGCTCAGTGTAAATGACGAATAAAGATTTTTACAGAATAGGACGTGTACGTATTTCTGTCACTACAGAGGATCATGCCATTAATATGATAAAAGAGGCTATTCATGCGCGTCAAAAAGGATATGTATGTGTTTCAACTTTGCGTACTGTTCCCATTGCCAATCGAGATGATAGTTATCAGGAGGTGATGGAACATTCGCTGATGAACACACCTGATGGTACGCCTTTGGTGTGGTGTGCGCATTGGTGGGGATTGAAGCAGGTTCAGCGTGCCTGCGGTCCACATATCTTCCCACGTATGTTGAAAGAAAATGATTCCTTGTTAAAGCATTTCTTTTTGGGAGATACAGAGGAAACCTTAGAGAAATTGACAAAGAAGGCAACTGAGGAGTTCGGGGCAAACGTGGTAGGTAGCTATTCACCTCCATTCGCTCCACTTGACGAATATGACTATCAAGGAATGGCAAAACAAATAAACGATAGCGGGGCTACAATTGTATGGACGGCATTGCGTGCTCCAAAGCAGGATTTCTTGAATGCAAGACTTGTGCCATACTTGAACGATGGAGTTGTTTGTGTTGGAGTGGGGGCTGCGTTTAGAAGCGTTCTTGGTGAACTAAGGCAACCAGATGGCTTTTTACAAAAGATGGGGTTGGCTGGGCTGCTTTTTAAAAGAAAGGACTCCAGTTGGTGGAATGAAATAAAATGGTATGCTAAGCATGTCAAATATCTGTGTTCTTATTTCTTTGATATAAAATGGAAAAGGTTAATAGGCCGGAAATATTATGAATGTTGAGACATCTCATCAGAGACAAAGTGTCATGATACCAAAGAAGACAATTTTGTTGATTAACGCGGAGGGCGTTCAGGCTATCTGCATGGCTCGTTCGTTGCGTAAGCAAGGACATCATGTTATTGGATTCTGCAATCATAAGATGACGAGCGGATATGCCACAAGATGGTTGAGCGAAAAGCAAGTTTCACCCGATGTGACGTTGCATAGAAATGAGTTTGAGGCTTTTTTGTTTACCTACATCAAAGCTCATAAGGTGGATGCCATCATTCCATTGGCAGATGATGGTGCTGAGTTCTTAAGCAAGAACAAAGAACGTATCGAGGCGATGGGGATTGTTTGTGCTGTCCCGTCTTTTGATGTGTTCAATATTGCTAATGACAAGCAAAAACTTATGGAATTATGCGAGCGGAATAATTTGGCACATCCGAAGACTCGTGAACTGAATCCTAAAGATTTAAAATCTTCTGCCGACTATGTTGGTTTCCCGGCAATGATTAAGCCTAATCTTTCACAAGGGGCAAAAGGAATTGTGAGGGTGGATAACATGTCGGAATTGGAAACGAAATTCCATGATATACACAAGCAATTCGGAGCTTGTACATTGCAGCAATATGTGGACCAGCCTGATTATTACTATAATGTGATGATGTATCGGGACAAACAAGAACAAATCGTTGGACAGACAATCATAAAGATTAGAAGATTTTTCCCTTTGAAAGGTGGAACTAGCTGTTATAGTGAAACCGTGGAGCATCCTTTCCTCTTGAAAGAATGTGAGGAGGTTCTTAATAAGCTTGGTTGGGTTGGCTTCGCTGACTTTGACGTATTGGAGGATAAACATAGCGGAGAACTTAAAATAATTGAGATTAATCCTCGTGTTCCTTCAAGTTTACAAGCAGCATTTGCAGCAGGTATGGACTTTGGGCGAATATTCATGGCTGATATATTTAATGAGCCGATGCCAAAATTTGAGTATCAAACTGGCAAACAGGTTAGATGGATGGGATTGGACGTAATGTGGTTCTTGTTCTCTCCAGATAGATTTAAGTTCAAACCGTCATGGTTCAAATTCTTTGGTAAAGATGTTAGCTATCATGATGGGGCTTGGAATGACCCATTACCTATGTTGGCAGGGATGTTCGCTGGCGTAGTTAAGTATTTAAACCCAGAGTTTCGAAAAGCAAAATTGAAAGGATAAATTAGATAAAGGACAAAATACAGAGATGAAGACTTCAAAAATTACCCCCCCCAGAAGTGATTTTAAAAGATTAGATTATATAGACTTTGCAAAAGCACTTGGTATGCTTTTGATAGTCTGGGGACACATCCGATTAGGTGATTGGAGTAACGCTTTTGTTTATGCTTTCCATATACCATTATTTTTCTTTTTGAGTGGAATGGTTTTCTCAAAAAAGAGATACCCTGATTTCAAGTCTTTCCTGTTGAAAAGAGTCAATTCATTGATAAAGCCATACATAGTGTTCTCGGTACTTACATGGATTGTCTGGGCTGCTTTCTCTTATGTCACTCATGCTGATGTGGATAGCTATTGGATGCCTTTGGCAGAGACTTTTATAGCTCAAGGTTCTGGAGGTTTCCTTCTTCACAATGTGCCGTTATGGTTTGTTACCTGTCTGTTTGTGGTTGAAATAATATATTATTTCATGGCTGATTTGAAGGGCCTGTGGGTAATGGTGATTTCAATAGGCTTGGCTACCATCAGCTATTGGGCTATAAACAATCTTGAAAGTTTTGATGTGACCCTGTTGCCTTGGAACATAGAAGTGGCTATGCTTGCTATTCCTTTTTATGCTGCGGGACATAGGGCCATCGAAGCTAAATCGCATCAAGGCATTATGAATCTTGTCAATAGCCACAAGACAATATCTATCGTATTGACAGCTATGTTCGCATGCGTTGTGTATGTGGGTAGCCAATACAATGGCAGCATTTCCTTTGGGCATGCTGACCTGGGAAAAAATGTGCTTGTGACTTACGGATGTGGACTTGCTGGAACATTGATGTGGTTGATAGGTTGCATTCTTTTGGCTGATACAAAGATTAATAAGGATGGGGTGAAACTGCTGGAGTGGACAAAATGGTTTGGTAGAAACAGCTTTAATGCTATGGCTATTCATAATCCGATCAAGGGTTTTGTTTGTGTGGTTGTGGGCATTGTTTTGCATTGTGGCAGTTCGGCTGTAAGTGCAAACAGCTATTATTCTTTTATAGCTTTCCTTCTCACGCTTGTGGTTACGGTAATTGGAATGATGTTCATTAATTGGTTTAAGATCAAAATGTCAAGGAAAGAAAAATGAAAAAAATATTGATAACGGGTGCCAACAGTTTTGTGGGTACTTCTATAGAGCGGTGGTTGATGCGTGAGCCTGATAGTTACAAGGTGGACACGGTTGATACATTGAATGATGTTTGGAAGCAGGCAGATTTCTCACAGTACGACGTTGTTTTTCATGTGGCTGGCATAGCTCATGTGGATCCTAAGCCGGACATGGCTCCTTTGTATTATAAGGTGAATCGTGATTTGACTATTAAGATAGCGAAGCATGCCAAGGAATGCGGAGTAAAGCAATTTGTGTTTATGTCATCGCGTATAGTGTATCATGCAAGTAAATCATTGAAGGGTGATGTGACTACGCGTGACACGAAGCCTAATCCGAACGACTTTTATGGTGACAGTAAGCTGCAAGCAGAGATTGGGTTGAATCAATTGGCTTGCAACTCATTTAAAGTGGCTAATTTGCGTCCTTGCATGATATATGGGCCTAATTCAAAGGGTAACTTCTTGCGGTTGGGATGGCTTGCGACAAAAACTCCTATATTCCCCGCATGGCACAATAAGCGCTCCATGCTGTTTATAGACAATTTGGCGGAGTTTGTAAAGCAAGTGATCGACCGAGAATTGGGCGGCACGTTCTATCCGCAGAATGCCGAGTTGGCTGATACGGTGGAGATCGTGAGGTATTTTGCCAAGAAATATCATCATAAGATTTGGATCAGTAGTTTGTTTAACCCATTTGTTTGGCTCGGCTCTTTTTGCCTGCCCCAGTTGCCAAAGATGTTTGCAAACAGTTATTATGAGCCCGAGATGAGCAGGTATGACTTCGATTACCAAATAGTTAGTTTTGAGGAGTCGCTTAAAGGTTTGGAGATTTCGGATGCCAACAAGAGAATGAAGTAATGACGCCGTTTCAAGAACTCGTACTGATATCTTTGGGCAAACGTGATCGGTTCTCTCGCCGACTGACGGAAGCGGATTGGGCTTTGCTTTATAAGGAGGCTCAGCGGCAGTCGCTTGTTGGTGTTTTGCTTACGGGCGTGGAGAAGGTTGTAGCGTTGGGTGAAACCAAACCAAAGTTCTTGATACAATGGATTGCTCAGGGGATGGCACTGGAGTCTAGGAATAGACTGCTGGATGTAAGATGTAAAGAGATAACGGATATCTTTAGGGAGTTGGGCCTGCGCAGTTGTGTGCTGAAAGGACAGGGCGTGGCTCGGCTTTATCCAAATCCGTTGCGACGCCAGTGTGGGGACATTGACCTGTGGGTGGAAGGAAACAGAGATGAGATTTATAAAGTGCTTAAAGCAAAATGGAGGGTAGGAGAAACTGTTGTCCACCATGCGGACGTGGAGGTTTTTGCGGATGCGCTGACAGAGATTCATTTTATACCGAGTTTTACATATAGCCCTTTTCTTTTTCGCCGGTATAAGTTCTTTTTTAAGAAGTGGGCGGACAGACAGTTTGCCAACTATGACGAGGCGGCTGGATTTGCCTATCCTACGCCAGACTTCAATGCTGTCTATTCATTGATGCACATCTTCCATCATGTGCTGTATGAGGGAATAGGGCTGCGTCAGTTTCTGGACTACTATTTTATCCTTCGGAGGCTGGACGGGGCGCAACGGCGGCAGGTGATTGAGGATTTGAAATATCTGGGTTTGGCGAGGTTTGCTGAGGCCGTGATGTATGTTGAGCAGCAGGTGTTTGGACTGGAGCTGGAATATTGCTTGTGTCAACCGAATGAAAAAACAGGCAAGCGTCTGTTGGAAGAGATTGAACTGGCGGGAAACTTTGGACAGTTTGACCAGCGCAACCAACAAGTGAACCGCAAAAGCAAACTTGATGTGTATTTGCATAATGTGAAAAGAAACTTTGTGTTCTTTGGTTTTGCTCCAAGCGAGGTGTTGTGGGCTCCGATATGGAAACCATGTCATTTTGTCTGGAGAAAGATCAAAGGGTATTCTTAATAGATAGCTATAATCATGATTTATAAAGCAATAAAGCGTGTTTTTGATTTCGTCTGTGCCTTTCTTGGCATTGTGGGCACTTCGCCGATATGGATTCTGTCGATAGTCTTGACGGAACTGAGTGACCCTGGACCTTTGTTCTACTTTGCCAACAGGGTGGGGAAGGACAATAAGAAGTTTAGAATGTGGAAGTTTCGCTCCATGCGTGTGGCAAGAGGGGCGAATGAGGCTTCGTTGCGTCCGGACCAAGACCGTATATTCTGGTGGGGAAAGATCATGCGACGGCTGAAGATCGATGAGCTGCCGCAGCTGATGAATATCCTGAACGGAACTATGTCGATAGTTGGACCTCGCCCTGCTGCAGTGGATCAGGTGGATATAACTCGTGGTGGTGAGAATGCCATCGCTGCCACCGTGCCTTGCGGGTTGACGTCGCAGTCGAGCCTGTGGGACTATATCTATGGGGATCAGTTTCCTGATGAGAAGGAGTATAACGAGAAGGTGTTGCCCATCCGCCTGAAGCTGGATGTGTATTACGTGAAGAATGCTTCGTTCTTTGGGGACATCAAGTTGATCGTTTGGACTGTCATCGCCATCCTCTACACTGCTAGCGGTAAGTATCCGCAGTGGATGCATGATAGGTTGGTGGGGTATGCCAAGACGGTGTGAGTAGAAGAAAATTAATAAATGATTTGTTTGTTGAACATGAGTACAATAAGCCCTTTACAATTATCAACTTTGGAAATACTTGCTAATACGATAGCAGATATTGATCCCAATATTACAGGAGCTGTAATACATAGAATTTTGTTGCAATCTCAAATAGAGGATGTCTCCTATTCAGAACAATTCTTGGCAAAAAGAAAGAAACTGTTCAATGCTTTTGAAAAATACCAGAATGATTATAAGTGTGCTAATAATATCGTTCTATTTATACAAAATATATTGTCTCCGCAAAGATATGTAAACAACCAAGACATGTATAATAGGCTTAAAAGTGAAGTAAATAAACAACTCGCTTTCGAAGGCTTATCCATAAATGATTCAAATCAAATTATATCTATTGCAAAAGCATCTAAAATCTCCGATGTACAAGTAAAGGTTGACGGCTTAAAATCAAAACTAATAGATCAAGGAGCGCATCAATTAGTTTTTGCTTACTGTAATTCGGAGTTACTTGCCAATAACTATTTCCATGCTGTATTGGAATCGTCTAAGGGACTAATAAAAAGAATTCAAGACCTTGCAGGAGTTAAATATGATGGTCAAAACTTAATGGAAAATGTTTTTAAGGATGATAATCCGATTTTGATTATTAACAATTTTCAAAGTAAATCAGAAAAGGATGAACATAGAGGCTTTCGTAATTTATTGATAGGAATAGTGGCCATGTTTCGCAATCCTTCATCACATGAATTAAAAGTCGAATGGAATATGTCAGAACAAGATGCTCTAGACATAATGGCTATGATTTCTTATTGCCATCGCAGACTCGATAAAGCGCAAAAAATAAGAATTGAGAACAAATAATACAATAATCAAATGAAATACCTATTAGTAGTAGCCCACCCCGATGACGAAGTTCTCGGAGCTGGAGCATCAATGTGGAAATGGAGTCATGAAGGCGACGAGGTAGACGTAGCCATCATGTGTACAGAGGCGAAGGCGCGTGCTTTCCGTCCTTCGGATGCAGAGTTGGAAGGTGATACGGATGCAGCGACGAATTATGTAGGCGTGGGCAAGAAGTATGAGGCAACGTTTCCGAATATCGAGATGAATACTGTGCCGCATTTGAAGCTGGTGCAGTTCATAGAAAGTGCTATTCGGGAGAGTGAGCCGGATATCGTGATTACCCATCATCCTGCAGACACCAACAACGACCACTTGCAGACTTCTATGGCTTGCCAGGAGGCTATACGGTTGTTTCAGCGACAGCCGACGGTGAAGCCAGTGAAGGAGTTTTGGTATATGGAGGTGCCTTCGTGCTCGGAGTGGGCAATCAACGACGCCATGAATCTGTTTCGTCCGAACTGCTACGTGGAGGTAGGTCAGGACGGTGTGGAGGCGAAATGCAAGGCGCTGTCGATGTATCGCGGGGTAATGCGTCCGTATCCTCATCCTCGCAGTGTGGAGTATATCACGGGCTTGGCAGCAATGCGTGGCAGTCAGTGGGGCTGCAAGTATGCTGAGGCTTTCCAAGTGGTGCTGCGTAGATATTAACGCAATATTGCTGTTAGAGTTGTTGGGGCATTCTGCTTCCGCCTTCCTTTACGGGATGGGGAGGCGTGTGCCCTTTATTTGATTATATATGGTTATGGAAATAAATAAAGAGTTGATTGATGGGCTTTTTGAACAGGCTCAAGTGAATCCTCGCTTGCGCCAGAATTATGACTTGCGTACGTCTGAGGGGGATCATTCGCAGCGTATGCTCAATGCGCTGTTGCCAGGGACGGTTGTACCTATTCACCGTCATCCGCAGAGCACGGAGAATGTTTTCCTCTTGTGTGGGAAGCTGGTGGAGGTGGTCTATGACAATGAGGGCAACGAGACGGACCGCATCCTGCTTGACCCCGCCGCTGGTAGCTATGGTTGTGTGGTGCCGCAGGGGGCGTGGCACACGGTAGAGGTCTTGGAGCCTTCTGTCATCTTCGAGGCGAAGGACAGAAGGTTTGGTGAGGACGGTAGCGAGACACTGGATGCCTTTAAGGCCAAGGAGGCGGAGAGCAAGAAGCAGGCTTCGCCTACTGCAGCGCCTTTCGCCAACAGCCTCGGTGATCTCAAAAAGAACATCGAGTATCTGATTGGTATGGAGCGCCAGTCGGGAAGCATGGAGGTCATTACACCGCTCTACGTCTCGCGCATGCTGAATGTGCCGCTGAAAGAAGTGGAACGAGTGATGAAGGACATGGTACTTTAATTGAAAAGGGAGTATATGGAAGTTATACGATTATTACAAATGTCTGATATACATTGGACAAAGCAGCCCAATGCTGCCGACGATTATACAGACATACGAAATAGTATGATAGAAGATTTGGAAAACTATTGCCAAGAAACTGGCAATAAGTTTGATAAGATTCTACTTTGTGGAGACATAGCCTTTAGTGGTTCAAAAGATGAATATAAACGTGCCAATATCTTCATAAATGAGTTATGTGAAAAAATAGACTGTAAACCAGATGAAGTTTATACAGTCCCTGGAAATCATGATAAAAATGTAAATGAACATCCAAAATGTGTCAGAGAATTTATACATACAGCTTTATGCAACCACGACACACATATAGATAAGTTATGGCTAAGCATGATAACTGAGGACTTCACCTTTATCAAGAAATTATATACTCCATTCAAAGAATATAATGAGTTCTGCAATAATGAACGTGATTGCGCAGAGCCATTCATGTTATCTGCGTTGGATGAAGATATAAAGCAATACGACAAATCACAGATGTATTGGTGTTATGAATTTGATAAAGAATTGAATGGTTACAAAATCAATCTATATGGAATCAACTCTGCATTGACAAGCGACCTTCAAGATTACGATACAGACCCCAAAAGGCAAAAGGGGCATCTTTTGTATTTGCCTAAGTTAGCTTATCATGAAGCAAAAATTCATGATGGAGTTATAAATATATTAATGTGTCATCACCCTTTATACTTTCTATTGAACAAAGAATCCATAGAGAAAGATTTGGACAAAAGATATGCCTTGCAATTGTACGGTCATGTCCATTTAGCTGAAAGCAATATGGTAAACAATGCTGTTCATGTGTATTCTGGAGCTTTGAATCCTGGAGACATTAATGATGATACTTATCTGCCTGTTTACAATATCATAGAACTCAGTATAGACAAGCATGAAGACGGAGAAGACATATTAAACATTAATTTGCAAGTCCGTATTTACAATGGAGAATGTTTTGACGAAGATAAGAAACAATCCAAGAGATTCTGTATTGTATTGAAGAATCACAATACATGGCAAAAAAATGCTAATGTCCAAAGTGTAAACCAAGAGGATTTACCAGACGGTGTAACAAAACGTGATGTCCGTCATAAATTTATCAAACATCCACAAGGTAAAAGAATCATTAAACAACTATATCCCGATATGGACTGTAATGGTTCGGCTTATATCAGGAACCAAGCTTTCTTGAATAAAATAAGAACGGATAACAAATGGTTAGAACTATATAATATCATGTTGAATGAATAAAATTTTAAATAATATACTGTTGCAAAGTGGTCTAATAATACCACTTGATACAGACGAAATGGAGCAATTAGCAAGGGCTTGCTCAAACTTCGTCAAGAGTGAGTCTTTTTCCTTCTCGACCTTCGAATCACTTCTCATTTACTATATCAAAGGCAAAGAATGGCCAGAACTAAATAATTTCATTGAAAATTATATTTCAGAAAACAGTGAGAGAAAATCAACATACCCAACACGTGTAAACCATGCTTTAGGTTTCTTCTGTATTTATTTGGCGATTGCAGAATGTCAAGACAGAAAAGAACAAGCAATCCGTTCTCTTGCGTTACAAAATATGATGTTGGCAGTTCATGGGAAATGGAACACTCTAAGGTATAGTGAGATATTATGTACTCTATATTTTAAAAGTACAGTATATTTGAGTAACCTGTCAATAGGAGAAAAAGAATACCCTTGTGAATTTGCACGTTCAATGTTCAAAGATCACTATCGCGTGAATGATGATATTGATGATGAAATGTCAGAGAATATTCAATCACTTGTCCTAATGGCTTTTGATGCAGAAATGAAACAATTTATTTCAACACTTGATGAGAAAGACCCTTTTATGCGTGTTGTTAGCATATTGGAACACTATTTCTTGAATATGCCGCAACTGCCGACATTAAGTGACTTCAAACGACTCGTGGCTATTACTTTTGTTGATAAAGAAGGAAAAGGACAGAAAATGAGCAATGTATTGTGGAAGATTGCAGACAGCGGTGTCGTTCTGTCGGAAGAAGTAATTTCTAAAACATCATTAATCCTCATGGGAGTTAATAGGCTTATGAATGGCGGAAATACTGATTTCTTAAATAAAATAAGATTAAAGCCCAAGGAATTCTTTGTATACCTCTATCATGAATTATTATTAGAACATTTATTGAAATAGCAAATGGAAAACAAGAAAGATATATTAGAGTCAATTTCCAGTGTCACAAAGAGCTTGGAAACTGGCTTAGAATTGAATAATAAAAGCTCTGTTTCTCAATATTATTGCGATGCTTTAAATGATAAAAACATAAACGACGTTCTTGGGGACGCAGATACCCATTTGATAACATTGGTAGGTTTTTCAGAAGTAGGAAAATCCACGTTTGTCGCTTCTCTGTATCATACTTTTATGCTTAAAGGAGAAATCAATGGATACAAGATAATAGACTCTGACACTTTTGTTGGGTTTGAGAGAAGAGCACATGTCAGAAATGAAGTCTTTAAAACATCCAAACGAAATATTCGGACAGTAACTACAGAAGGACAATTCCTGACTCTAACTTTGTATAAGGATGGAATAAAGAAAAAACTTATAATATCCGACAAAGCAGGAGAAATATATAAGAATAACTATGTAGACAATTTATCAGATGTCCAAAAAGACAAAGGGCTTATCAATAGCAAGCACATACTGTTCTTTATTGACTGTAGCGTTTTGAATAATGATGATGAATACATAGACTTTGACGACAAGTTTCAGATGCTACTTAGTCGAATGTCCTCTGCGAAAGTGTTTGACATTCCTAAACAATTTGACATCCTCTACAACAAAATAGACACCAATGACGCAGAAGAAAAGGCCAGATTGTACCAAAACAATCGTAAGGATTTTGAAGAAAAGTTGGCATCTGGTTTTTCAATAAAAGTTGCGCATACATTTGAAACGAAATCGAATGACATGAATGACAAGGGAATGTTAGCAGCCTTTCGTTATATTGTAAGTCAATTGGACAAGGAAGATTACAAAGAATGCAAAGAAGTGAATTGGGTACATACAATATTGAAAAAAAAATGATGAGGTTATGACAAAATGTATGATAGCAGGACTACCGAGTTCAGGAAAGTCAACATATATAGGAGCATTGTGGTATTGTTTGAGGCATCCAGCTAAGAATGCAGATTTAAAATTGGTAGCAGATAACAATAATCTACCTGAGGATATTAGTGTATTGAACAGGCTCAGTGATGCCTACAAAGATATGAGGGCTATTAATCGCACAAATTCAAACGAAAATGAGCGAGTGCAGCTAAATCTAAGAGTGGTTAGTACAGGAGAAACGATTCAAGTAGAAGTTCCAGATTTTCTTGGCGAAACATTCAGAGATTTGATAGAGTTGAATCAATCCGACTTATTGACGGAATGGTTGGATAATACAGACAGTTTAGTATACTTTATCAGTGATGTGTCTGTTGGCGAATTTGAGGATGACTTTGGAACAGAAGATGATGATAAAGAAAGTCCAGCGACGGAAATTCCGCCGTTCAAAATAACAGATATATCACCTGCAGCCATGAATATCATGGTGCTGAAATTCTTGATGAGTAAAAAGAAATTCAATAGGGTCGTAATAGTTCTGTCCCAATGGGACAAGCAAACGGAAAATGGTCGAACACCAAAAAATCCGCAAGAATACCTTGAAGAGGAATCCCCTGCGTTATATAACTATATAGATCACAATATTAATAATGCTCAAATCATAGGGCTTAGCGCACAAGGACGAGAATATCCTCAAAATGAAAATCAAGAGAATTACAATGGAATAAAAAAAGAAGTAAGGAAGCAAATGCAGAATGGCAATAGATCATTTGTAGAAGACGAAACATCTATCCTCTACGATTTGTCTATACCATTATATCTACTATTGAAATAATGATAATAGAACAAACATTACACGGGTATTACAAAGGACATGGCTTGTTGGCAAGTTCCTTTATAATGAAACCATCTAATGATTCCTCTTTGATGTCTACGCTCAGTGATTGGACAGGGTATCGTGATGAATCTGATGAAGATGCCTATATGACATTTTACCCATTGGATAGTGGAAAGAAATATGCTATAGCCAAATCATGGTACGCTTCAGAAATGGAACGTCCTGGATGTGTATGGACGCATACATTGATTGTGGATCTGAATGATATTGATAGGAATTTTGATTTTCGGATATTGACGAATTACTTCAAAAGACCAAAGAAGAATGAATATGAATACTATCAAAAGAAAATAGAGATAGATACATTTGATAAAAGAAACTCGAACTGCATTTTCCATGTGTTTGATAGTGTTTCTTTATTGTTTATGTACCTTTTTTTGATATGTTGCAATAAAAATCTTGTGATACACATAGATAAAAGTCAGAATATTTACGCAGAGTTATGTTTGTATTTTCTTCAATATCTTCCACTCGGTATCTTAAAAACCACGTCTTTTAGTACTGGGTCTTCTTCTTACCGAAAATGTGGAGAAGCTGATTTCTCAATACAGTTTACAGATAATGAGGTTAGCGTGGACTTGGCTACAGCACCTTGGAATGAGAAGTTGACCATTGAGAACTTTGATGAAGGAATCAGGTATATATATGAAGAGTCCCAAAAGGAAAATGACCAGCTGCCCAGCTTAATCAGATTGTTTAGTGATGATATTCTAGATGACAAAAACAAACTAATCGGTTTTGCCATTTTAATGAAAAGATTGGATCTGGCAATCAAGGGGAATGCCAAAATAGAACAATATGCAGATGTCTTACATTTGTTTGAGGACTATTTTCCTGGTATAGAAGACGGTATGGTCCTAAAATACAACTTCTTATCTCAAAAAATATCTCATTATTTTGGGACTGAAAAAGATATATTGTATCAAATAGCAGTTCTTGACAATGTCTCAGGATTGGCTTCTGGTTTAATTAACTACAAAAGTAGAGTGCATCTTTTACATAAGGAGAACAAGTCCGATTTTCTTTCACTGACAAATGAAATCGTTAAGTTAGAGAAACCTAATAAATATGCTTGTCAGGCTCTCTCTTATTCTATTGACATATTAGAAGAGCAGGAATTGTTGAGTTTAGTAATACCCAATTGGAATGTAATGTTCCCTTTACTTGTAAGAAATAAAAGATTCTTTCTTTCTGGTATATGGTTAAATCTGCCAGTTGAACAATTCCAAACGTTATTGTTAAAATATAGTAGTAATGATTTTAATGAATTTGCTCATTGGAACAAACTTCTTAATCGAGTCATTGAAGTAGAAGCACTTGTAGAGGATTCTTTGTCTCTGAAAATTGTGGATAATGCAAAAAAATCCATAGACATCATCTTTGATGCAGCAAATTCAGACAGATACCGATTGGTATCTCCGTCCCTACTACAAAGTGGTCTTAAAAAGATGGAAGAACTCTTGGCATGGTTAAGAGTACAATCGAATATAAATAGGCGTATTGAACTGTTTTTTATCCATCAAGTGAAACCAGATAGCGCATTACTAAAATGTACTTCATCTGCAAATTGGAATGTGCTGATAAAAATGGATAACAACTCAATGGATATTGATTATTATGTCTATCTGTATGTGCTTGCACACAATTGGACAGATGAGATGTCCATATCTTTGTTGCAGCATAGTTTTCAGCACATCTATAAGCAATTAAGCAAGAATCTGATAAGTAGTGAAACATGGAATAAGTTGAAAAGCTATACATCATCTTCTTATAAGATTGAGAAATGGGATAAATGTAAGATTCTAAGCCAAGGACTTGTTGACTATCTAAAGCAATGTAATATGTCGGTAAAAGCAATTGAAACATTTACCCCATATAAAAAGGTTAATGAACGATTACTGAAAATGTGGAATAAATAGCTATTGTCCTCTTAATATCCTTTTGGTGATAATGTTTTTATTTAAAGCAATAGCAGAATAAAGAACATGCACAGTAAGTATTCGGTGAACGCCGTATTGTGCGCCTAGAAAAAGTTTCGCACCTTTGCACCGTGATTTTAAAATGTTCAAATTATGGTACAAGGCAAGGCCGACATTATGGACAACCTGAAGGATTGGACCGGCTTACTCTATTTCTCCATATTGTTACTATCATCACAGCTTTTTTGAGGTTGCATTCTTGCAAGGTTCAAGAAATAAGTTTATCTTTGTATTTTAAAGTTTATCTGCTAAATAATTAAGGTTATGATTCACGAAACAATACATATAAAGGACTTAGGGCCTCTTGAAGATACTGGCGTTATCGATATAAAACCGCTAACGGTGTTTGTCGGAAATTCAGCAAGTGGCAAGAGTACACTTATGAAGGCTCTTGTGTTAATGCGCTACATATTCAAACGCCTTTCTATCAGAGCTTATTTCCATAACTCGCATATAGAAGAGAATGTTATAAACTTTAGATTCAGGGATTTGCTGCGTGATAATATGAGTGTACTGGTTACTGCAGATACATACATTCATTATGTTGTTACTATAAACGGGAATTCGTATTCTGTAAGTTATTCAGGTGGCAAGCTGTCTTACAATGCAATAATACCCAACGAGGACTTATGCTTCTTCAAAGAAGTGTGGGTAGCAGAATCAAGAAGTGCAATTGCTCCACTATCAAGTCAAGGCACATTGGCTAAAAACGCTTATTTGGGATTCTTCTTTAATGAAACATTTACCGAATTTGACAATGCAACTGACGCAATAAAGCATTTTGATCTTAACTATATCGGTTTGGATATGAATGTTGAACGCGGAGGCAACAACCAAAAGAAGTTTATACTTAAGCCTAAGGGTAGCAATTACTCTTCGTTTGAACTTCGCCATGCGTCTTCAGGTATACAGACAACTGCGCCTTTAATAGCCATGATGAACTATTATGCCCAGGCTTTTGACTTTAAGTTGGCTCAAAAACGTAGTATCATTGACTTGTTGTTTGAAAAGAACCTTACTACTCAGTATCGCCCAGAAATGGAACTTACAGATTTGCCAAAATATGTACACATACATATAGAGGAACCGGAATTGAGTCTTGACCCAACATCTCAGATTCAGATGTTGAACGAAATAATACGATTGGCGTTTTATTCAAAGGTCGACAGCCGTGAAATAGGATTGGTACTTGCTACACATAGTCCATATATAATTAATTCTCTGAATCTGTTGATGAAGGCTCACGACTGCAAGACGGATATTGACGGTGCACATGTAGGCTATGATGACCTTTCGGTATACCAGATTCTGTCGGGAGGAGTAGCTGACTTGAAAGTTAAAAACATTCACTACGTCAACACGGATAGACTCTCAGAGGATATCAATAACATATATGATAAATACCAAGAATTAAAGCAGTTGCAAAATGAAGAGTCTCTTGGAAAATGACCTTCCTGCGTTTTATGGCGTAGGAAGAAGATGTATATGTGATGAAAACACAACAAATTTGAGTGAATTTGACCTTACAGAGAACAATACACAATTTGTTGTTGGTTACAAAGAGGGTTACGCGTCTTTTTGTGGGAATCCATTTAACTTGAGTGTAGTCAATTATGATACATATATTGGCAGATATACAGGTACCAAAATCTCTGATGGTAAGCGCAGGTGTGACTTTATCTTGACAGATACTGACACTTATAATATTATTCTATTGTGCGAGGTGACAAGCTCTATAGGCGGAATAGAAAATCTATCTCGTCCTATTGAAAAGACCCAAAAAGATGGAACAAGAACTGTTGTTTTTCCAAAAGGAAAATATCAAAAGGTTGAGCTTCAACTCTATCAGAGCTTGGAAACCTTAACTGAGGTGCCATCAATATCGTCGTATATAAACAACAAGAAAAGAAAGGTATGTTTAATGTCATACCTCATAAAACGAACAGAGGACAATGCTGTTAATGCTTTCAACAGAAATCGTCTGATGGAAGCGGAGGAGGCTGGCGAAAATGGAGCACAGATAAGTTGTCCACAAATAGAACAGTTTGGCTTTGACTATTATAGAATAAGTCATGATTATTCTTTCAGAATAAGTAATAGTAAATAAACTTTTATCCCCATCCGAGCGGCGGCATTAGCGCAGAGCGATACTGCGGTGGGGAACTCTATTTTTTACGATATGCTGTATGGGCAGATGTTTCAGTCATCATTTACCAGTTTCGAGGATTTTCTGTATGGGGATGCTAAGAGAGACACGTTTGTGTTTGGGTACGACTGTTTGGTGGAGAAGTATTTAGAATATGAGCAAAAAGAAAAGATATAGCATAATTTTCTACCTGTCAGAAAATACATGGAGCATGAGTGGTATACCCTGCCCTGATTGCGTGAATGAAAGCAATTATCAGGCATGGAGCAGATACCTGTCAAAGCAGATAGACAAGCTGCTGTGTGCAGAGACCATGCAGACAGCAGAGTTTCAAGAAGAGCTGGAGGAGGTTCGTAGAGACAAAGAACAACGTATTGCCCATCAGAAAAGACTGGATGAAGCTGCCGAGGTGCGCAGACGTAGAAGCTGTATGGCGCGTCCGAAGATCGATTATATCCCGAAGGGGTTGACGGTGGATTTGGAGGAGGCTTACGCCGGGTACTTCAAGCAGGAGGTGGAGTTTCGCCCTGAGAACAAGGAGGATTTCTTGTATATGCTGCGGCTGCTGGAGCGCTGGGAGAAGAAGTCGATACCGGCTGTGTTGGCGAAAGGAAGGCCTGACGCTGCGTATGCCATAGCGATGGGGCTGTGCGAACATTTGCCATTGCTGATATATAGGGAGGACATTAGAGACTATCTGAATGATTACAAGCTACGTATCGGCAAACTGATCTATGCGAGCTTTGCTGCATTGGTAGATAGTGTGGCAGCATGGAACAACGAAGAGAAGCGAGAAGAGGTCTTCACATATATCTTTACGCATCTGTCACGATTTGATGGCTTCAAACGAGTGCAGAACAATATACAGATGGTGGCACCAAGCAAGAAATTCACGGGAGAACCATTGAAGATCGAGCGAGAGATGAATGACGAAGAAGAACGCGCTGCAAGAGAAGCTGAACGGAGACGACGGGAGAAAGAGCGACAGATGCTGGAGGCAGAGAAAGAGGCCAAGTCACTGATACCACTGAACAAGGACTATGAACAGCGTATCTTCAACAAAAGAAATGTGGATTGGGATTGTTATAGCATCTGGCAGCTGATGTTGGAAGAGAACAAGAATATTGAGACGTTGCTTGCCGTTGGAGAATACCAGACGGCAGCATTGATGTTCCTGCAACTGACGAAATCCATGTGCAGACACTTTGTGATGGATAGGCACTGGGAGTATTTTGACGACATGTATAGTCCGGAGTATGCCATAAGAGACTTGACAGAGGAGTTTGAGAAGTTGGCGAAAGAAGGAAAACTGCCTGAGGATGTGAATGTTTATTTGCATGAGGCGTGGAAAGAGATTGAGGGAATGGAGAGTTGTACGGATTATGGAGTGCCGAGAGGGACTTTGCCCTTTTAGTGGGCTGTGGGTGGGTGTTGGTTGACAAAAACCTGCTATTGGGTGGTCTTAGACAAAAACCTGATGCTGGGTGGAATTTAGACAAAATCGAGATAAACCCCGTATCTGTTTTCCGAGTCTTCGACTTGCTTTTCATCCATACAAAGCCTTATGAGAACGAGTTCTCGACTGCTTTATCTGAATGCAAAGCTGTGGCACGATGTGCCACTCGGAAAACAGATACGGCGATAAACAGAATAAAATCCATTGGAACTTGCGAAACTGTGGATTGTATATTAAGGTGCAAAATTCCCAAGATTTTCAATCCAAAATTCCCATGATTTTCAATTTGCGGAGAGTGTAGTATGAAAATGTCGCCTCGATAGTAACACATAATCGAGTTGAAACCTATCTGAGGCACATGGAAAATCCCTGATACCAAAATTTATTTCGTCCAAATACTGCCTGATACCAAAATTTATTTCGTCCAAATACTGCCTAATACCAAAATCTTTGGTGGCAAAATACGGTCTGACACCAAAATCTGGCGGCTGGAATGATAGCGTTTGCTATGAGCAGATGATTTGTGCAAAGTCGGTGATATCGCCATGAATGCTTGCTTTTTCAAGTGCTGCCATGTATGACTGTCTTTCTTCAACTGTGATAATCCTCCACGGGTGACCACTTGTGACGAGCATCGCGTTCATGATAAATCTGGCTGTGCGACCGTTTCCGTCCATGTAAGGATGGATATACACGAAGAAAAAATGGCCTAATACGGCTCTGACGATCGCGTCTTCCTCTGATTCCATGAGTTCGGCGAGCGCAGACATGGCGTCTCTGAGGGCTTCTGGTGGAAGAGGCGTGTGCTTGGAACCTCGAATATACACTTGATGGGATCGATAGCCTACAAGGTCTGAGGGTTTGATAATGCCGGCAGTAATGCAAGGCTGGAACATTTCAAAGTGCCATTTGTCAAAGTCTCTGCCGACGATATTGCCGGCATTGGCTCCTTGAAGGATTGTCTTGACACTCTCTTTGACCTGTTGGAATGCCTGGTAATAGCCTCGTGCTGCTAAAGCGTTCTTGCGATCTGCATCAATCTTGTCGTCTTCTGGATTCCACTCGCCAGAGCGAACGCGTTCGATAAGTCCTTCTGTGACCCGATAGCCTTCAATGGATAACGAATGGTAACTGTCGCGTATATAGTTGTTATCCATGTTGCTTAGTATTGCCTCTGTGGTTTGGCTTTGTGTGGGGGCAATAAGTGGAAGGTCGAGTATTTGCTTTCTCTTCTTCTGCCACATCAGCCTGATCCTGATGGCATGGGGTGAAGTGTTCCTACTTGTTCCTGATAGGCTGGGCGTCGTGTCTTCAAATGGATCCTCTGGGCGTAACTCGTGGCCAAGTCTCGTCATGAATTGTAGAATAGTTTCTGCAACGTCAGTTCGCCCGATGTTTCTGAAAGCACCAACAAGTCTTGAGGCTCTGGAAGAGTTTCCTTCGTCGGCCACCACTTTGAGGATTTCATCAGCTCCGCCAACCAGAGACAAACAGGTCCGGGCATTGACTGAGTTTCTGCTGAAATATGTTGGTGTACAGAATACCAAAGCTTCTGCCAAAGGGTAGAGCCTTAATCCATATCTTTGCTCAACTACAATATGTGCTGGCATTGTAGCTGTGATGTCCAGCATCGAGTCACCATGCTTCAAACTTACAATATTGTTGCTTGCCTTTGATGAACGGATTATCAATTGAGTAGGGGCTACTGTCTCTCCGGCATAGAAATCAAGTGATTCTTCTGGAGTAAGACACCAGTTGTCTCCGAAACGGTTGTTGGAATATGCTACTATGAATTTCCAATAGGAAGCATACCACACGGTTGTGTCTCCTTCCATACCTGGCATGGTAGGCATATACCATCCTTTGATTACTTGTTCTAAGTAACCATTATCTATAAGACGCTTTGTATGTGTCTCGCCCAAGGTCTTCATGCCCTGAATGATGTCACTGTTGTTCTCGTCCTGATATTTCTTGAGTACGCTCAGTGAATCTGCTAACTTTTCTTGAATACTTGCCATTCTTTCAACTTTAATCTGCCCATTAGTATGTACATGATGGGTGTCTATTAGTAAATACCTAGTGCAGGGTTATTAGTAAATACCCAGTGCGGTGTTATTAGTATTTACACGGTGCAAAGTTATTAGTTTTTATCCAGATTTGCAAGGTTTTGGGGCAATAAAAAAGAATCACATTCTTTTTGTATTGTCTTCGATTTGCACTATCTTTGGATAAGATAGGCTGCGTCTCAACAATAAAAAAGAATCACATTCTTTTTGTATTGTCTTCGATTTGCACTATCTTTGCAAACTAAAAGGGTTTGCGAATGAAGTATCCCATCGGCATACAGGATTTTAAGAGTATTGTTGACGGCGGTTTTGTCTATGTGGACAAGACGGCCTTGCTGCACAAGATGGTGACGGAGGGTAAGATTTACTTTCTGAGCCGTCCTCGTCGGTTTGGCAAGAGTTTGCTTGTCTCTACGCTGAAGTATTATTTCAGTGGGGAGCGGGAGTTGTTTCGTGGTCTGGCCATCGAGGACTTGGAGCAGGAGTGGGAGCAATATCCTGTTTTTCATATTGACTTCAATGGCAGCGACTTCACCCAGGGCAGCACGTTGCAGAACAAACTGGATGTGTGTGTTGAGGACTGGGAGAGGCAGTACGGAATGACGGGTGACGATCGTCTCAGCGTGGGGGAGCGTTTTGCCAGGTTGTGGGCTTTTGTTCATGAGCGTACTGGCAAGCAGTGTGTGGTGCTCATCGACGAGTATGACAAACCGTTGCTGGATGTGCTTGACACGGACTATCGGACGACGGATGGCAATGGCAACAACCTGCGGATTGAGGAACTCAATCGTAATATTCTCAAGGGTTTCTACTCTGCCTTCAAGGCTGCAGACCAAGACTTGCGCTTCGTGCTGCTCACGGGCGTGACGAAGTTTTCGCAGGTGAGTGTGTTCAGCGGTTTCAATCAGCCGGAGGATATCAGTATGAGTGCGGCCTATGAGGCGGTCTGCGGTATCACGGAGGCGGAACTGGAGGGGACGTTTCATGACGAGATGGACGCTATGGCGGACGAGATGGGAGTGAGTCCCCAGGAGGTGCGCTTGTTGCTGAAGCGGCATTATGACGGTTATCATTTCAGTAAGCGGAAGACGGACATCTTCAATCCCTTTAGCCTGCTCAATGCGCTTAGCGTTAGGGATATACAGGATTATTGGTTTCGCACGGGTACGCCCAGTTACCTGGTCCGCCTGCTCAGCCATACGGACGAGAATCTCAACGAACTGACGGGGAAGTATTACGACACGTCGGACTTTATCGACTACAGGGCGGACGTGGAGCGCCCGTTGCCCATGATCTATCAGAGCGGTTATCTGACCATCAAGGACTACGACCGCTTCTCCAACTCCTACCTGCTCGATCTGCCCAACAACGAGGTGAAAAAGGGTTTCCTCACGCTGATTGCCTCTTGTAAAAACTCGTCGCGGACGGAAACGATTGACGACTGGAGGGAGGCGTAGGCAGGATGTGTAGCGGAGAAGGAATTGATTTACAAAAAAGGGTTTGCGTATGAAGTATCCCATCGGCATACAGGATTTTAAGAGTATTGTTGACGGCGGTTTTGTCTATGTGGACAAGACGGCCTTGCTGCACAAGATGGTGACGGAGGGTAAGATTTACTTTCTGAGCCGTCCTCGTCGGTTTGGCAAGAGCTTGCTCGTCTCTACGCTGAAGTATTATTTCGGTGGGGAGCGGGAGTTGTTTCGAGGCCTGGCTATCGAGGACTTGGAGCAGGAGTGGGAGCAATATCCTGTATTCCATATCGACTTCAATAGTACGAACTATACGAAGGGTGGGGACACGCTACCCAAACTGATTCGGGGTATCATAGAGGAATGGGAGAAGCTGTATGGCTACGAGGGAAATCCCAACTTCGATGATGGCAAGCGCTTTGTCGATCTGCTCGCCCATGTGCACAGGGTGACGGGCAAGCAGTGTGTGGTGCTTATTGATGAGTATGACAAGCCGCTGCTCGATGTGCTCGACTCGGGAAGGACGGAAGTAGTAGGCAATGGCAGGGAGGTGCTGGTAGAAGACATCAACCGCGAGACGCTCAAGGGTTTCTACTCTGCCTTCAAGGCTGCTGACCAAGACTTGCGCTTCGTGCTGCTCACGGGCGTGACGAAGTTTTCGCAGGTGAGTGTGTTCAGCGGTTTCAATCAGCCGGAGGATATCAGTATGAGTGCGGCCTATGAGGCGGTCTGCGGTATCACGGAGGCGGAACTGGAGGGGACGTTTCATGACGAGATGGACGCTATGGCGGACGAGATGGGAGTGAGTCCCCAGGAGGTGCGCTTGTTGCTGAAGCGGCATTATGACGGTTATCATTTCAGTAAGCGGAAGACGGACATCTTCAATCCCTTTAGCCTGCTCAATGCGCTTAGCGTTAGGGATATACAGGATTATTGGTTTCGCACGGGTACGCCCAGTTACCTGGTCCGCCTGCTCAGCCATACGGACGAGAATCTCAACGAACTGACGGGGAAGTATTACGACACGTCGGACTTTATCGACTACAGGGCGGACGTGGAGCGCCCGTTGCCCATGATCTATCAGAGCGGTTATCTGACCATCAAGGACTACGACCGCTTCTCCAACTCCTACCTGCTCGATCTGCCTAACAACGAGGTGAAAAAGGGTTTCCTCACGCTGATTGCCTCCAACTATCTCGGCACGAAGGAGTCGGCGAACACCTTGGCGATACAACTGACGCGTGCTCTCCTGCGCGATGACCTCGACACATGGCGCAAGAGCCTGACGGCCTTCTTCGCCAGCATCCCTTACTCGATGCGTCGAAAGGACATGGAGACGGAGAAGGAACGCTATTTCCACTATACTTTCTACCTCATTTTCCGCATCCTCAGCACCTACCTCGTGCTCACGGAGAAGCAGCAGAGCGAGGGCCGGGCCGACTGCATCGTCGAGACGCCCAAGGGGGTGTATATCTTTGAGTTCAAGCTCGACGGTACGGCGGACGACGCCTTGCGCCAGATAGAGGAGAAGGGGTATGCGCGCCCCTATGAGGCCGACTCCCGTCCCGTCCATCGCGTGGGCGTCAGTTTCTCGTCGCGGACGGGAACGATTGACGACTGGAAGGAGGCGTAGGCGGCGCATGGAAATAAAGTCAGCGAATAGTCACATTAATACTGTTAGAACATCATGAGCACCATGAAAAAGGAACCTATAGAGAAGAAAGAAGAACAATCTCCAGCGGAAGCCTCAAACCCTGAAAAGGACGGGGGCAAAAGGCGAGGGAAGGCGACAGCCCAAGGCGCCAAGAAGACGAAGGGCCGGCGCAAGCGAGCCAAGGTGGTGATGCCGAAAATAAACAATATGCAGAAGCCTGCGGGCATGAAGCTCGAGGAGTGGCAGATCGCGTTGCGAAAGCTGCAGGCCGAGAAGGAGACCTTTGCCATACGGATGGTGGACGAACAGTATGCTCCGGGAGAGTTTCGGGTGGTCAATGCGGCTACGAGAAACGAATACAAGGTGGTATATCGGGGGAAGGACAGCCTGTGGAACTACTGCTCCTGCTATGACTTCAAGACTTCGCAGCTCGGCACTTGTAAGCACATGGAGGCCGTGAAACTCTGGGTGAGAAAGAAGCGCAAGAAGGTGCAGGTGGCAGAGCCCGACTATAGTTCGGTCTATATCGACTACAAAGGGCCGCGCAGGGTGAAGATACGCATCGGCGACCATGGTCGGGAAATGCTGGAGCGATTGGCGAAAGACTATTTTGACGAGTTGGGTGTGCTTCGCGAGGATGCCTATGCCCGCTTTGACGTGTTCGTTCAGGCTGCCAAAGCCATTGCTCCCGACTTTCGCTGCTATGACGACGCCCTCGATTATGTCCTGGAGCGGCGTGACCGAATCAAGCGTTGCCGGTTGTTGGAGGAAAAATACACGGACGAATATCTTGACCAAATGCTCACCGTGCCGCTCTATCCCTACCAAAAGGAGGGGACGCGCTTCGCCGTGCGTGCCGGCAAGGCCATCATTGCCGACGAGATGGGACTGGGCAAGACGTTGCAGGCCATCGCCTCGGCAGAGGTCTATCTGCGTGAGGGCATGGCTGAGCAGGTGCTGGTGGTCTGTCCCACGTCGCTGAAATACCAGTGGAAGCGGGAGATAGAACGATTCACGGGCGGTGACAGGGTAGAGAGTAGTGGGAAAGGCGTGGAGGACGGCTTGACCATTCCGAAGGTGGTGGTCGTAGAGGGCACTCCTGCTAAGCGCGACAAACTGTATAAGGCGTCCGCACCCTACAAGATTGTCTCTTACCACACGATGAGCAACGACGTCAGACACCTGGGCAAGTTGGATACCGACGTGTTGATCATGGACGAGATACAGCGGCTGAAGAATTGGGACACGCTGATCTCCCGTGCCGCCCGCAAGATAGCGTCGCGCTATGCGGTCTTGCTGTCTGGCACGCCGATGGAGAATAAGCTGGAGGAGCTCTATGCCAACATGGAACTGGTGGACCAGTTTTGTCTCGGGCCTTACTACCAGTTTCGCGACCAGCACATCCTGCTCCATCCCGAGACGGGCGGTATCATGGGCTATAAGGGCCTCAACGCCATTGGCGAGGCCGTCAGCAACCGACTGTTGCGAAGGACGAAGAAAGGCGTGCGCCTGCAGTTGCCCAAGCGGAGCGACCAGTTTGTGCTGGTCCCGATGACTCAACGCCAGGACGATCTCCACTCGGAGTTTAAGTGGGACTTGTTGGTGATCCTGAACAAGTATCGCAAATACCACTACATGACGGAGCAGGACAGGCTGCGCGTGCTCAAGTTGCTGAGTCAGATGCGGATGGTGGCCGACAGCACCTTTATCTTGGAACAAAATCTCACGACGCGTAGTGATGTCAAGATAGCGGAGGTGATGAACCTGCTGGACAATGTCTTGGAGAGTGGGGACGAGAAGGTGGTCGTCTTCAGCGAATGGGAGCGCATGACCCGTCTGGTGGCGATGGAACTGGACAAGCGGGGCATACGCTATGAGTATCTCAATGGGCGAGTGCCGTCAAAAAGGCGCGGGGAACTGGTAGATGATTTCACAACACTTCCCGAGAGTCGGGTGTTTCTTTCCACTGATGCTGGATCTACGGGTCTCAACCTCCAGGTGGCGAGCACACTCATCAACATGGATTTGCCATGGAATCCTGCTGTCCTTGAACAGCGCATTGCCCGTATCTTCCGTCTCGGACAGGAGAAGCCCGTGCAGATCATCAACCTTGTCTCGAAAGGTTCTATCGAGGAGGGTATGATCAACAAACTGCGATTTAAGAAGTCGATGTTTGAGGGAGTCTTGGACGGCGGTGCAGACACCGTATTTGTCGATGAGAGCAAGTTTAAGAAACTCATGGACGACCTCGCAGTTGTCATGGAGGCAACGCCAGACGCTCCCGAGGTGGAGTATGTGGACGAAGAGGTGGAGCAAGAGCAGAAGGGGAAGACGTCTGTGGAGGCCTCTTTGGACGAAGCGCTCGCTGACGCATCGGAGGCAGACGATGAGTCTTCTGTAGATCAGGAATCGTCTGTGGACTATGGGTCTTCAGCAGAGTATGAGTCTTCAGCAGATTATGAATCTTTAGCAACCCACCAGTCTTCCGAGGGGCAGCTTCCTTCAGCAGACCATGGGGCTATTGCAGACCAGGAGCCTCCTGCGAATCACGATCCTTCTCAAGGACAGACGCCAACGAAGGCACAGGACGGCGCGCAGGAGCGGCCTTCCAGCCACCATGCTTCGCCCCATCCCCAGCAATTAGTCAGTCAGGGTGTTTCCTTCTTTAGTGGACTGGCCGAAACACTCAAGTCGGCTGAGGCTACTCAGCAGTTGGTCGATAGCATCGTGGAGACTGACAAGGAGACGGGTGAGGCCCACCTGAAGATACCCGTCGGTAGCAAGGACACCGTCATGCAGATGCTCACGCTGTTTGGCAAGCTGATGAACAAGTAGCGATTGCGATGTAACGAAATCGGGACGCTCCGCATAGGCTGTTTCTTCGGGATGCTTTCGGGAAGTCTTCGGGATGATGTCAGAATGATTTTGGGATATTGCCCTTGAAATAATCATCGGCCATTGGAAATGAGAAATGATTTCCAATGGCCGATCGTTTTTTATCTGGACCCTCAGCCGTCCGACGGGGGCGGGTGCTGAGGGTGGCAGGAGGTTACAGGGAGTAGAACTCCGTGAAGGCGCGGACGCAGTACTCATGGTCGGCTACGCTGCCTGTCTCGCGGCAACTGTGCATGCCGAGGATGGCATTGCCCATATCGACACCACGCAGGGGGACTGTGGAGGCCAGAATGTTGCCCAGGGTGCTACCGCCCGCCACATCGCTATGGTTGACGAAGCGCTGGCAGGGCACACCCGCCTTGCGGCAGATCTCGGCGAAGATGGCAGCAGAGACGGCGTCGCTGGCATACTTCTGGGAGGCGTTGAACTTGATGGCGAGACCTCCACCGAGCATGGGGTGGTTGGTCGGGTCGTACTTCTCGGCGTAGTTGGGATGGAAGGCGTGGGCATTGTCGGCGGAGATCATGAAGGCGCGCTCCACCGCCTGCCAGTAGGCTTCCTCCGTGCCACTCTGCTGACGGGCAATACGCATCAGCATCGAAGCCAGGAAGGGGCTGCCAGCACCCTGCTTGGTCTGCGATCCCGTCTCCTCGTTGTCGAAGATGGCGAGCACCTGGGTGGTGTCGCTCTCGGGAGCTGCAATCAGAGCCTCGAGTCCGGCAAAGCACATCGACAGGTCGTCGAGGCGGCCCGAGGAGATAAACTCGTCGTGGACGCCGAAGGTGCAGGCGGGCTGCGTGTCGGCCAGGTAGAGGTCGAAGTCGAGGATGTCCTCGTGGCTGACGGGGCGCTGCTTGCTGAGTTCCTCGACAATGACGTTCATCAGCAGGTTGCCCTGCTCCAGTTCGTCGTTGATCAATCCCAGGAGGGGAAGCATATCCTTCTGCTTGCTCAGTTTCACGCCGTCGTTGACCTGGCGGTTGAAGTGGATGGCGAGGTTGCTGATCTGGAGCAGCGGACGACGGACGTGCATCAGCATCGTCTCGGGCGACATAGCGTCCTTGCCGCGCACGATGACGCGGCCAGCGAGCGTCAGCGGACGGTCGAACCATGTGGAGAGGATCGGGCCACCATAGACCTCGGTGTTCAGACGCACCAGTCCGCCCTCACCCGTCATCTCGGCATGGGGCTTCACGCGGAACGTGGGGGAGTCGCTATGGGCGCAAATCATGTGGAATCCCGTCTCGGCCAGCGGTTTGCGACCCAGGTGGAAGGCATAGACCGAAGAGTCGTTCTTCGTCACATAGACCTTGTCGCCAGCCTTCAGCTCGCCGAGGGGCTGCTGAGGGTCAAGGCGGCGGTAGCCGTTCTGCTCGAGTTCACAGGCTATGTTGCGCGCGGCGAGGAAATTGACGGGCGACGCATCCAGAAATTTCAATAAGCGATTGATCATAAATCGGTTGTTTAAGATGAGTAAATATTTCGGCCACAAACTTACACAAAATTTCTGAGATACCCATCATCAGACGGCAAAAAAATCATACTTCCCCCGTGGCTTTTCTCCATTTACCGCGGTTTGTGGATGGGCATCGGGGCAAAAAGCTGCGCATTTGCAGCGTGAACCCTCCTTTTCTTTGGTCGTGTCGGCTTTTTTTGCTAAATTTGCACCTACACAATCACCAATGGAAATAAGGAACAAGTAGATCATGATAAGAGAGAAGACTCCCGATGCGGCTTTCCAGTTGCTGCCCGAATGGGCAGAGCAGGAGGCCGTCGTGCTGGTGTGGCCCGACGAGCAGACCGACTGGGCCTATATCCTCGACGAGATACGCCAGACTTATGTCGAGTTTATTGAGGCCATTGCCCGGTATGAGGCCGTGTGGCTCGTGGCGCGCGATACGGCGGCGGCACGAGCGTGGTTGGCAGGTCGGTTGAGCGATCGTGCGCTGGAGGCGATACGCTGGATAGAGGCCGAATACAACGATACATGGGCGCGCGACACGATGCCGCTGACGCTCTCCGATGGCAGGGGACGGCTGCGGATGATGGACTTTCGCTTCAATGGCTGGGGTGAGAAGTTTGCCAGCGACCAGGACAACCAGCTGGGGCGCGTGCTCCAGGGAAAGGGAGTCTTCCGCTGTCCGATGGACCATTGGGACGACTTCGTGCTGGAGGGAGGATCGGTTGAGGCTGATGGCGAGGGCCATCTCTTCACGATCTCGGTCTGTCTGTTGGCCCCTCATCGCAACCAGCCCCTCACGCAGGGCGACCTGGACGAACGGCTTCGACAGGCTTTCGGCGTGGATCGGGTCTATTGGATCGGTCATGGATCCTTGGAGGGCGACGATACCGACGGCCATATCGACACGCTCGTGCGTTGTGCGCCAGGCCATACGCTGCTCTATGTGAGCTGCGACGATGAGGCCGATCCGCAGTATGCCGACCTGAAGGCCATGGAGGCCGACCTCCAGGCCATCAATCGCGAGGCCGAAGTGGCCTACCGACTGCTGCGCTTGCCGATGCCCGATGCCATCCTCGACGAGGAGGGAAATCGCTTGCCAGCCACTTATGCCAATTTCCTGATCGTCAACGGGGCAGTCATCGTGCCTACCTACGACCAGCCACACCACGACGCCGAGGCGCTGCGTGTGGTCGGCGAGGCCTTCCCCGATCACGAGGTGGTGGGAGTGGACGCGCGGACCGTCATCCAGCAGCACGGATCGCTCCACTGCCTGACCATGCAAATCCCCGTAGGCGTGGGCCAAGGAGGGGAATAAACCGAAGGGGCTGGGGCGGAGGAAAAGCACCGTCGGCCCTCATATCATAGAATATATCACAAGACTCACAATGAAAATAGGAATCGTACAACAACACAATACCGCCGACGTGGCGGACAACATGCGCCGTCTGGCTGCCTCCGTGGAGCAACTGGCCCAGGAGGGGGCGCAGCTCGTCGTACTGCAGGAGTTGCACAACTCGCTCTACTTCTGCCAGACGGAGGACGTAGCCAACTTCGACTTGGCGGAGCCGATCCCCGGTCCATCGACCCAGTTTTATGGTGAACTGGCGAAACGTCTGGGCGTCGTCATCGTCACGTCGCTCTTTGAACGCCGCTCGGCAGGTCTCTATCACAACACGGCCGTGGTGATAGAGCGCGACGGAACGATCGCAGGCAAGTATCGCAAGATGCACATCCCCGACGATCCGGCCTACTATGAGAAGTTTTACTTTACTCCTGGCGACCTCAGCTTCCGTCCCATCGACACGAGTGTGGGCCGCTTGGGCGTGTTGGTCTGCTGGGACCAGTGGTATCCTGAGGCAGCGCGCCTGATGGCCTTGCAGGGGGCAGAGATCCTGATCTACCCGACGGCCATCGGCTATGAACCCTCCGACGTGGAGGAGGAACAGCAGCGCCAGCGCACGGCGTGGACCACCGTGATGCGCGGCCATGCTGTGGCCAACGGACTTCCTGTCGTCGCTGTCAACAGGGTGGGCTTCGAGCCTTCGCCCGTAGGCAAGACGGAGGGACAGGCCTGCTCGGGTGGCATCCAGTTTTGGGGGTCCAGTTTTGTGGCTGGGCCTCAGGGCGAACTCCTCTGGCAGGGGTCGGACAGCGAGGAGGCTTTGCGCCTGTTCGACATCGATCTTGGGCATAGCGAGAATGTGCGCCGCTGGTGGCCCTTCCTGCGCGACCGCCGCATCGATGCCTATGAAAAAATCACCCGCCGCTTCATCGACTGACGCGTGCAATACTGCTTTACCATCACTTGACCATTGCTAAGGTTATGAAAAGAAATACTATCCTGGCGGCACTGACCGCCGTATCGCTCTCTGCTGCCGTCACTCCCGTCGGCGCACAGCAACTGTTGCCGCAGCCGAAGCAGGCCGTCTTTGGCAAGGGCACTTTCAATCCGCAAAAGGGTGTCATCCTGATGGAGGAGACTCCTGGGGCAGGCCACGGCAAGGAGTACTACCGACTCCATATCACGCCCGACACGATGCGGGTGGCCTATGCCGACTCCACAGGCCTCTTCTATGCCACACAGACCATCAGCCAGCTCCGCAAGGGAGACCTGCTGCCCGTCTGTGATATCGAGGACTGGCCGAGCTATGAGTGGCGTGGCTGCATGATCGACATCTCCCGCCATTTCTTCCCGCTGAGTTTTCTGAAGAAGCAGGTGGATGTCCTCGCCCATTACAAGGTCAATCGCCTCCACCTCCACCTCACCGACGCGGGAGGATGGCGCATGCAGATAGACCGCTATCCCGAACTGACGAAGAAGGCGGCATGGCGCACGGAGAGCGACTGGACGAAATGGTGGATCGACAACGACCGCCGCTATATGAGGGAGGGCGACCCCGGGGCCTATGGAGGCTACTATACGAAGGACGAGATGCGCGAACTGGTGGCCTATGCTGCCAAGAAAGGCATCACGGTCGTGCCCGAGATCGAAATGCCGGGACATAGCGAGGAGTTGACCGCGGCTTGTCCCCAACTGAAGTGTGAGGGCAACCAGGAGGCGCAGGGCGACGTCTGTCCGTCGAGCGAGACGACCTATGCCGTGCTCCACAACATCCTCGACGAGGTGATGGAGGTGTTTCCGTCGAAGTGGATCCATATCGGTGGCGACGAGGCAGGCAAGGGTAGCTGGGGATCGTGCCCCAACTGCCAGCGCAAGGCTCGGCTGCTGGGACTCCGTAGTACGGCGGACCTGCAGGGGTATCTCATCCAGCGCATCGCCGCCTATCTCCGGCTGGAGGGTAGGGAGGCCATCGGATGGGACGAGGTGCTCGACGACAGTCTGGCTGCCCACGCGCCTTCGCTCGGCGAGAACGTCAACGTGATGGTATGGCGCGACATCAAGGCGGCTCAGCGGGCCATGCGCAGGGGGCACAATGTGATCCTATCGCCTGGCGACTACTACCTGGACCGCTACCAGGACGCTCCGCCCACCGAGCCCTTTGCCGGAGGAAGTTATCAGCCACTGCGCAATCTCTGGAACTTTGATCCCGCGCCCTATAGTGGCGATGGCTTCACGGGTCGTGTGCTGGGTGTGCAGGGCAATCTCTGGACGGAGTATATCAAGACGGAGGACTATGCGGAGTATATGCTCTATCCCCGCGAACTGGCCATCGCCGAGGTGGGATGGAGTGGACGTAGCCGATCCTACGAGGAGCTGAGTGCTGCCGTCGTGGCGCAATATCCGTGGCTGGCTGCGCAGCATGTCCAGGCCTTCGACCTCAGACGGGAGAAGGGAGACCGCAAGGAGAAGCAGAAGCCCGTGCGCCATCTGGCTGTCGGGGCAGGAGTGACCTATCACCAGCCCTACTCGCAGTCGTATGTGGGACAGGGCGACGGCACGCTGACCGACGGGATGTGTGGCGGATGGTCCTATGGCGACGGCCGTTGGCAGGGATTCATGCAGCGTCGCGACACGACGGTGGCTCCCTTCGACATCACCATCGACCTGGGCGAGGAGAAGCGGTTTAGTACCGTCAGCCTCGATTTCATGCAGAGCGACGGCGCCTGGGTGTTCTATCCCAGCCGCGTCACCATCAGCATCTCCAGCGACGGCGACCATTTCGTGCCTGTCTATGACCAGGCGTACACCCGCGAGCGACTCAATGTGGTCGGTACGCGTACGGTGACGTATCAGGGCAAGAAGCAGAAGGCGCGTTTCGTCCGTATCTCCGCCAAGGAGGACAATCCTGGCGAGTGGGTCTTCACGGACGAGGTGAAGGTGTATTGACGCAGGATAGCGGTAGTGGCAGGTCGGCCATTGGAAACGGAAGAAGTCGTTTCCAATGGCCGATTTTCTTTGTGGAGGAGTGGTGAGGGTGGCGCTTGTGTAACGACCGTTAAACTCGCTAAGTGATGTTAAATTATTCTCGGCTCTGTGGTTTAAGCCATAACTTTGCGGCTTCTTTCCAAATAGGTATAACGAATTGATTGTATTCATGGTATGAGTAACTTGAGAAATGGAAGCACTGCCGAGAAGCGCTGCAACCGTATGGGGTGGATTGGAATGCTCGTCACGCTGGGCATTGTCTTTGGCGACATTGGCACGTCGCCTCTCTATGTGATGAAGGCCATCCTCCATGTGGGCCAAAGGGTGGACGAACCAATGATCTTGGGTGCGCTGTCTTGCATCATCTGGACGCTTACCCTGCAGACTACCGTCAAGTATGTCCTCGTGGCCCTGCGGGCGGACAACCATGGCGAGGGAGGCATCCTGGCGCTCTACGCCCTGCTGCGTCGCCACAAGAGAAAGTGGATCTATCTGCTGGCCCTTATGGGAGCAGGCACCTTGCTGGCCGACGGCATCATCACGCCTGCCATCACCGTGACCACGGCCATCGAGGGTTTGGAGAGCGTCAGTCCACATCTGCCCGTCCTCCCCATCACCCTGGCCATCATCACCGTCGTCTTCTTCGTGCAGCGCTTCGGCACGGAGAGCATCGGCAAGTCGTTTGGTGGCTTCATGCTGCTGTGGTTTCTCCTGCTGGGTGTGGTCGGCACGATCAGCCTCGTCTCCTATCCGCAGGTGATCCGGGCGCTCAATCCCTATTATGCTCTGCGGCTGCTGGCGACGTCGCCCGAGTGGTTTCTCGTCTTGGGCGCGGTGTTTCTCTGCACTACGGGTGCGGAGGCGCTCTATTCCGACTTGGGACATTGTGGCAGGCGAAACATCACTGTGAGCTGGGCCTTTGTCAAGACGATGCTCATCCTCAACTATCTCGGGCAGGGAGCGTGGATTCTCTGCCATGCCGACGTGGCGGCTTCGGTCAATCCGTTCTATGCCATCATGCCTCAAGGCTTGCTGATCTTCTCCATCGTGATGGCTACAGGGGCAGCCATCGTGGCAAGCCAGGCCCTCATCAGTGGTACGTTCTCCATCTTGAGCGAGGCGATGAACCTCGACTTCTGGCCTCGGATGCGCATCAAGCATCCCACTCATGTCAAGGGCCAGCTGTTTATCCCTGCGGTCAATATGGCCATGTATATCGGTGTGGTGCTGATCCTCCTCCTCTTTCGCGACTCCTCCCACATGGAGGCCGCCTACGGACTTGCCATCACCATCACGATGCTGATGACCACCTTGCTCCTGGGCTTCTACCTGCGCCAAAGGGGCGTGTCGCGCATCCTCTGCATGGTCTTTGTCGGCAGCTACTGTGTCATAGAGGGCATCTTCCTGGCCGCCAACCTCTCCAAGTTTCTTGCCGGAGGATGGTGTACGTTGCTCATCGCGGGCGTTCTTTTCTGCATGATGCTGGTGTGGGTGCGTGCCAAACGTATTCGCCGTCAGCATATCTCCAGCAAGCCGCTGAGCGACTACTATCAGATCATCTCCGACATCAAGGCCGACGATCGCATACCCAAGTATGCCTCCAACCTGGTCTATGTCAATCATACGGGAAAGGAGAGTACCGTGGACGACAAACTGATCTATTCCATCATCAACAAGCAGCCGAAGCGTGCCGACCACTATTGGCTCATCAACCTGGAGTATGTGGATGCGCCCGATACGCTGGAGTATAGTTGCAGCACGCTGGTGGAGGACACGCTCTATAGCGTGACGATGCGTATCGGTTTCCGCATAGAGCCTCGTGTGAGTCTCTATCTGCGCCAGGTCGTCGAGGACTTGGTGGCAGAGGGCAGGGTGGATCTGACCAGCTGCTACCCCTCCTTGCGGCGCTATGGTGTGGCGGGCGACTTCCGCTTCATCATCATCCATCGCGTCTATTATCCCGAAGACTCGTTCGACCGTCGCCACAACCTCTTGATGAGTCTCTATGCGCTCATAGGCAAGATCAGCATCGACGAGCCCAAGGCGCTCGGTCTCGACACCTCGGTCGTGGTGGTGGAGCGCGTGCCCCTGATTCTCTCTCGCAGGGAAGGCCACGTCCGTCGCATTGTCCCAGCCTTGCCCGAGGGGGAATAGGTGGGGCGTGCGGGGCGTTTGCCTTGTCGGTATATGCTTTGGGGGCTGTGCCAAAACCAATGGTTTGACACAGCCCCCAAAAGATAAAGTCGTCAGGTCGTTGCGTGGCGTGAAGAAAGACGCCTCAGCGTCCTACTTCGTCTTGGTGAGCACATACAGTTTGGCCGTCTCGCCCTCGGGCTCGTTGCCCAGCGAGTCGGTCATGACGACGTGCTGGTCGTCCTTCACCTTGTAGTAGGTCTGCTCGCCACTCGACGGGCGTTCGAGCACCAGTACCTTGCCGTCGAGCACGCGCAGCACGCCGCTGGCCTCGTCATGGCCGTCCTTGCGCTCCAGGTAGTCCTGCGTCAGCTGGTAGGTGCTGTCGGCATGGATGGTGAGCACGGTCTTGATGCCCGGGCAGTCGGCGGCGGGGAGAGTGCCCTCGTAGGTGCCGGCGATGGAGGTCAGGTCCATGCTGTCGATAGAGGCCGTGTCTTGGGCCACGCTGGTGGTGTCGTTGTCCGCGGTGCTTGGCGCGGTCTTCTGGTCTGTACAGGAGGACATCAGCGCCATGGCGGCGAGTCCCCAAATCATCCAATTCTTTTTCATACTTCTCGTTTTGATAACAAATTTTTTTGTCTATAGAGCGGCATCATCCGCTATGGCTTGCAAAAGTAAGTAAAACTTTTGGCATGGATGAAGAATCTCAGAAAAAACATCATCCCTGTAGATTTTTGGTGAAATGGCAATATTTCCATATTGCCAAATATTTTGCCAACTTTCTGCTAAACCCAATTACTCCTCATGCCATTATGAATCTCATGTGGAAGTCACTTGGCTGCATGATGGTCGTTCAGAAACCTGCTCACGTCCTTGACGGCTTCTTCAAAGGCTGTGGGCTGTCCTGGGACTGTTATGAATAGATGGGTGGCGGTGGGATAGACGCGGTAGATGACGGGTCTGCCAAGGTTGTGGAGGCGCTGGACAAGTTCTGCAGTTTGGTCCAGGAGAATGTCGTGGCCTGCCGATATGAATAGCGCGGGCGGCAACGTTTTCAATGCGTCGTCATCACACAGGCCTACCGACACGAGCGGGTTACGTTCCTGACGATTGGCATAGGCTTCGTTGAACGCTTCGAGGAGCTCCGCATCGTTGCCATATCCCTTGGCATACTTTTCCCAAGAAGGAGTCCTCTCGGTGAAGAGTTTGGTCACGGGATATATCGGTATCACTTTGCAAATGCCCGATGCTGACATGGCGGTTGCCAATGCCAGGTTGCCCCCAGCACTGTCTCCTCCTACGGCTATTAGCGTGGTGTCGCCTCCCCAGTCGGCCGCGTGTTCTTGCAGGTAACGTACTGCCCTTTGACAATCTTCGAGTGCGGCAGGGTAGGGGTGGGTAGGTGCCAGACGATAGTCTAATGCTGCCACCAGGCAGTCGGCCTCCAGGGCTACAGCGGCACAGAACCGCGCGCAACTGTTGATGCTGCCAAAGCACCATCCTCCGCCATGGAGGTAGAGCAGGATGGGGCGCTTGCGGTCAGTCTCATGCTTGGGAGAGAAGAGACAGATGTTCTCTCTCGGATAGAAAGTCTTGACGCCTTCCGGCAAAGTAGGCGGCTGGTTTCGGCTCTGCCTTATCTGCTGTAGTTCGGTGTCATTGCCTTCCATTGCTTTCCTTACGGCCATCATCTGTATATGCTGCAGTCCTGGCTTCATATTGGCCAAGAAAGCCTGCTCCTCCTCCAACATCTTTTGCTGGCGGATCGAGTCGGGACAAGTAGCCCGACAGGTGAGAGTTGACACGAGTATCATGACTGACGATAGAAGTATAAGTGATCCTTTTGTCATTTTCAAATCTTTCTTTTCTTCATTTCTTTCTTTTCTTCATCCATTTCTTCATCACCCGGTGATTGCCGTGGTTACCACCTTCGTAAATCTTTGTGGATGGTTCACCCGGTGGGCCTGAATGATGTCTGCAAAAGTAAGAATAAAAAATGGAAGCGCAAAAATCAAAGCAATACAATCGGCCTGCTTGCAGCATTTAGTTACCCTCCGTGCCACTCATAAGTTATCATCGAAGTCGGTCTTAAGTTACCATCGGGAAGGTGGCTATCTTAAGGTCAAAAACTGTGGAATATTCAGGTCAAAGCTGTAAGATCTTTAGGGTCAAAACCAGTAGAATATTCAGGATAAAAAACTGGTAGGACACACTTGCGCTGATAGAATCTCCATGCTTTTCGCCCTCTATATACATAGACGTCGAGCAGCGACTACGAATATAAAGATCGTCAACGAAAACGAATATAAACGTCGTGCAACGACTACGGACATAAACATCGTACAACGAAAACGAAAAACGGAGGACGCAAAGATGGATAGAACAACAGCCGAAAAGGAATGGCTCCGCCGCATCAGTGGCGGAAAGTCAGCGGTTTCCCAGAGGAAGCCGACGAGCGACCAGACGAGCGATCAGTCAAGCAGCAAGCCCAGGCCCAAGCCTCAGCCGACGGCCAAGAAGCATGGCAATGGCTTTGGCGACATTGCCGGCATGGAGGACCTGAAGCAGCGGGTCAAGGAGGGCTTCATCAATGTGCTCCAACATCGTGATCTGGCCGACGCCTACGGCATCCGTCCTCCCTCCATGCTCTTCTATGGGCCTGCGGGATGTGGCAAGACGTTCTTTGCCGAGAAAATGGCTGAGGAGGTTGGCATCCACTTTATCAAGGTCGTCCCGGACGATTTGGCCAGCACCATGGTGCACGGCACGCAGGAGAAGATCGGCGAGGTCTTTAAGAATGCGGAGAGACACGCGCCGGCATTGCTCTTCTTTGACGAGTTTGACGCCATGGTGCCGCGTCGCACAGGAAACGAATACAACCAGCACTACGACAGCGAGGTGAACGAGTTTCTCTGTATGCTCAACCATGCTTCCGACAAAGGGGTCTATGTCCTTGCCGCCACCAACCATCCCGAGTGCATCGACAAGGCCGTGCTGAGGACGGGACGCATCGACGAACTGGTCTATGTGGACATGCCCGACCACGAGGCCCGCAAGAGTCTGTTTGCCCTGGAACTGGCCAAGTTGCCAAGGGAAGAGGACATAGACATGGACCGGCTTGCCCACCTGACGCAAGGCTTCAACTGCAGCGACATCAACTATATCGTGAAGTCGGCAGCGCGCAAGAAGTTCAACGAGGCGATAGGCTGCGGAGAGCATACGCTGCAGAATATCACCCAGAAGCAGCTCGAAGAGATCATCTCCGGGCGCAGCCCCTCGGTCAGCAGTCGCGACCTGCGCGAATACCAGCGCGTCCACAGGGAGTTTTCGCCCAAGGACAGGGACGGTCAGCCGGCCAGCATCGGATTTCGATAACAACAACGTATAACCCATCAATGTAAACGATTATGAAAGAAAAAATCTTAGAGGCTTTTGCCCGTCTTGGTTTCTGCTTGGAGAAGAGCGACGACGTCGGCTATGAGTTTGAGTATGAAGGCATGACGCTTCTCTATCTGTGCAACGAGGACGACGAAGACTTCCTGACCATTGCGCTCCCAGGCTTCTATGAATACGACGAGGAGAATGTCGCCACATATTGTGCGCTCTCGGAGAAGATCAACGCCTCGCTGAAATATGTCAAGGCGTTCACCCCGGGCCATAGCATGTGGCTCTGCTACGAGCGCGAGCTCTTCGGCGGCGAGGATCTGGAGGTCTTGATCTCTCGGATGATTGCCCATCTGGAGGCCGGCGTGGTCTTCGCCAGCAAGGCGGTGAAGGCCATCGAGGAGCAGTTCGCCGATAGCGACGATACGAGCGAGGGCTGCGAGGAACTGACGGACGACAACGAATCATAACTGGAGGACATTCTTATGGACAAAAGATCAATGGTCATCAGCGTGCTGGAAGACATGGGCTACCAGCCGCGGGTGGATAGCGACGGCGACGTGTTGTTTCGCTTTCAGATGAAGCACCTCTATGTGCTTGCCACCCAGCAGGAGGAAACTCCCTTCCTCGTGGTCATGCTGCCGCAGTTTTACGAGATGAGCGAAGGCGAGGAGATCAAGGTCCTCACTCTCTGCAACAAACTCACGCGAGAGGTGAGGCTGGCAAAGATCTACATAGATACCAACCTCACGGAGGTCACGGCCAGTTGCGAGTTCTTCTACAGCGATGAGGCTTCCCTGCGTCTGCAACTGGAGCATTCTTTGGTGATACTGGGCCGGGTACGCTCCGCTTTCCGCCAGGCGCTGGTAGAGTTTGAAGAGTAATTGGGATTATATATATAGTGGTAGGGTGGGTGCGCTTGTCGAGCCCGCCCTACTAACGTTTTAACGTTTAACGTTTTCGATATCGGGTGTGCCTTCCGAGGAAGCCTCACGGAAGGCTTTTCACCTGTTGTAGGGAAAAGACAGAGAGACAAAATATGATCTGGACGGCTGAAACGCCCGCCTGCTTCTCCAATGATATCCTGCGAAACAGATGACCAAGCCCAAAATCGGGTGAAAAGTGCCATCAAATTGGTTCGCAATGAACTTTTAACACTAAAGGTGTTGGTCTCCTCCGAAAAAATGCGTAATTTTGCATCTATGACAGTTGCTCTTTAAATCGTTGTTTTATCGCGTTTTAGCGACTACAAGGATACAACTTGTTATAGCGAAACTGTTGTTTTTATCCCATTATTTGGGGGTGATGCTGAAACTTTAGTATATTTACGACTATGACTGACGAAGAAAGAAAAGAATTCGAAGAGTTCCAGAAATGGAAGGATGAGAAGAAAAAGGAAGAATCTCTTAAACATGGGGAAGCGATAACTCCCTCTGATGATGGCTTGCAAATCAAGGACAAAGATAGTAAGGAAGAGGAGAATAATGCCCATTCTGATAAGTCTGTAGAGGAGAAGAGTACTTATTCTTCCCATTCTGTTTTCTTATACATAGTGCTGTTTATAGGCGTACTTTCTGCATTCTTTATTTCTGCACTTTTGACAATTACCAGTCCAACTTCTTCTACTGATAATGCAGCACTTGTGGACTCAGGTTATGTAGCTTTAGATTCAGTTTATGTTGACTCGACAAGTGTCCCTACTGAAGGCGTGAAATCAGAATGGCAATACGATACTAACAAGGATAAGATGAGAGGTTCTACTGATTATGTTGCAATTCTCTGCAGTGACTATAATGAGAATGGAGGGGCCTTTTCCGGTGGTGACATGTGTATTGTTGTCCGTAAAGCCAAAAAATTTGGCGGACTTGATGTGTATTTGAGATTGTCCAGTGATCAGTTTGGCGGCAATGAATATTATGGGAATAACTATGTGACGGTAAAGTTCGACAATAATTCCCTAATGAAGTTTTACTTTGATGAAGGTGCCAACAGCGGTACTGATTTCGCATTTATTCGAAAGAAGTCTGCTTTTTTAAAAGCATTGAAGAAGGCGAAGTCTATTCGCATAGAAGCAACGCTGTTCTCTGCTGGAATACAACAATTTAGCTTCCATGCTGACCATCCTCTCAAGTGGGAGCATTAAGTGTAAAGTCATAAGGACCATATAATCGATCAAGAATGAAAAAGAAACAGTATGTGATCTTGCTGGCGGTAGTGCTTATATTGGCACTTGCTTTCTGCGGATACAAGTATTATACCTATTATTATCAAGATGTAGTGACGGACTACTACGGAATAGAATATACTCCACCCGTGGAAAGAGGAGTGTCTCTCTTTGGTAACGTGGAGTATTCTCAACCACAAGTAAAGTTCAAAAAGCTTCCAAAGTATTTAAGCGACTCCTCCGCAATTTCTCATAAGACGGCTGAAGTCCTCTCTGATAGAAAATTCTTAGTTGAAGAATACAAGAAAGAAATGGGTGTAGTGCCCAAAACTGATATGGAAAAAATATGTCAAGGAACTAGACTTCAAGCATTGAAAGAGTTGCTTAAAAAACAGTATTTCCTCATTAGTTTCTCCCATCACAGAAAATACGATCCCGAAGACTTCATTCGGTTCGTCAAGAAGAATGGCGTCGATTGGGATAAGATGGAACAGTTCTGTAAAAAGTATGGACTTGATGTTAAGTGCTACCCTATATACTGAAAACGGAGGATATCCCAGCCCTCTCGGCTGACCCACTAAAATGGCTCGAAAAAGTATATTGACTTCGTGGGCCTGCGAAGTTAACTTCATTGGCCTACGAAGTTAACTTCATCGGTCTACGAAGTTAACTTCATAAAAAGGGGTGAAAATAAGCGCTTGTCGCCACGATAAGCTCGGAGGCAATATGCAAGCCAACACTCGCTTCCAAAGGTAAGCGTGTCCGCGATGCTAGTATCTATGCGTCAAAAAAATATCGCTCAAGTT
>ERZ1023974.73-NODE-73-length-57240-cov-26.381743_pt1 | contig 57240 bp, 64 predicted proteins | sample MGYA00380432_ERZ1023974 | MGnify/ENA primary metagenome ERZ1023974 (study PRJEB33179, sample SAMN07449058) | human gut metagenome | biome: Human-gut; feature: Human associated habitat; material: Faeces | host: Homo sapiens | place: India:Kasaragod | collected...
AAAGGAGATAGTATAGAAAATAATAAAATAAAAGGTTATAAATCTACCCTCACCACCCCTCACCCTTGACCCATTCATTAGCGCAACGTTTAACTCGTTTCTATGCAGTTCTTAGTTAAATGAGAATTTAATACAGACAGAAGAACATAAGAACAAAAAATAAAATAGCAGTTCAATAAGCAACAGAAATAAGTTTCAAAGCGCAGCATTTATGTTCTTTTGTTCTTATGTCTAAAAATAAATGATCATTTAGTTCATTTCAGTACAGTTCTTAATTAAATGGGAATTTAGCGGTTAAATGGGAATTTTGCAGTTAGGCTGAAAGCCTTACAATTATATATTTATTGGGGTGCCCTGAAAGGGCTTAATTATATAGTGTAGGGCAACGCCCTACGTAAAAACGACAATCTGAATTTGCGCCCTGAAAGGGCATAATTGTATACAGTTCCGCCCTTTCAGGGCTTGTGGCTGGTGTGTCTTTTTCGTAGGGCGTTGCCCTACGCTATATAATTAAGCCCTTTCAGGGCACCCCGCAAAATTATCATTTAGCTCATTTCTGCACGGAAATGACCAAGATTCACCTTTGTGTCCTCTGCGTCCTCCGTGGTGAATAGGCACGTTTCAATAAGGGCATCCTCCTCCTTAATAAACGCCAAATAATGTAAAACCCGGAAACTTTCAAAACTATCTGCTGTTGTTGTGGGAAATTCGACGGGGAAAATCCCCATCGCCCTAAACCTTTAAAAAAACAAATTAGTATGGAAGATTTAAATTTCAGAAAAGGTGATGCAAAAACCGATGTATTTGGTTCAGACAGAATGTTACAACCCTCTCCGATAGAGAAAATACCTGATGGACCTACTACTCCTGAAGTCGCCTATCAAATGGTGAAAGATGAAACATTTGCTCAAACCCAACCACGTTTGAATCTGGCTACTTTCGTGACTACTTATATGGATGAATACGCCACTAAGCTGATGAATGAGGCCATTAACATCAACTACATTGATGAAACAGAATATCCGCGTATCGCAGTGATGAACGGTAAATGTATCAACATCGTTGCCAACTTGTGGAACTCTCCTGAAAAAGACACTTGGAAAACCGGTGCGCTGGCTATCGGTTCTTCGGAAGCATGTATGTTGGGTGGTGTAGCTGCCTGGTTGCGTTGGCGTAAGAAAAGACAAGCACAGGGCAAACCGTTTGATAAACCAAACTTTGTTATTTCTACAGGTTTCCAGGTTGTTTGGGAAAAGTTTGCACAGTTGTGGCAGATTGAAATGCGTGAAGTGCCTTTGACACTCGAAAAAACCACTCTTGACCCCGAAGAAGCTTTGAAAATGTGTGATGAAAACACCATCTGTATCGTGCCTATCCAGGGTGTTACATGGACTGGACTGAATGATGACGTCGAAGCATTGGACAAAGCACTGGATGCTTACAATGCCAAGACCGGTTATGACATTCCTATCCACGTAGATGCCGCCAGTGGTGGTTTCATCCTTCCGTTCCTGTATCCGGAAAAGAAATGGGACTTCCGTTTGAAATGGGTACTTTCTATCAGCGTATCCGGCCATAAGTTTGGTTTGGTATATCCGGGACTCGGATGGGTTTGCTGGAAAGGCAAAGAATATCTGCCCGAAGAAATGTCATTCAGCGTAAATTATCTGGGTGCCAACATTACACAGGTAGGTTTGAACTTCTCTCGTCCGGCTGCACAAATCCTAGGGCAATATTATCAATTCATCCGTTTAGGATTCCAGGGATACAAAGAAGTGCAGTACAACTCCCTGCAAATTGCTAAATATATCCACAGCGAAATAGCCAAGATGGTTCCGTTTGTCAACTACTCTAATGATGTTGTGAACCCATTATTCATCTGGTATCTGAAACCGGAATATGCAAAGAACGCCAAATGGACCTTGTACGATTTGCAAGACAAACTATCCCAACACGGTTGGATGGTTCCTGCTTACACCTTGCCTTCCAAACTGGAAGATTATGTAGTGATGCGTGTCGTTGTCCGTCAGGGATTCAGCCGCGATATGGCAGATATGCTACTGGGCGACATCAACAACGCCATCACCGAACTGGAAAAACTGGAATATCCTACCCCTACCCGTATGGCTCAAGAAAAGAATCTTCCGGTAGAAGCTAAGATGTTCAACCATGGTGGTCGTCGTAAAACCGTAAAAAAATAAAAAAGATCTATGGATAAAAAAGTAACACTCGCTCAATTGAAAGAAGTGGTACAGGAGGCATACGATCAGGTAAAGACTAATACCGGCGGCAAGAACGCCGACTATATCCCCTACCTGGCAAATGTCAACAAAGATCTCTTTGGAATCAGTGTCTGCCTGCTCAACGGGCAGACCATCCATGTGGGAGATACTGACTACCGCTTCGGTATAGAATCCGTATCCAAAGTACATACGGCTATTCTGGCACTGCGCCAATATGGTGCCAAAGAAATCCTGGACAAGATTGGAGCCGATGCAACAGGCTTACCTTTCAATTCAATTATCGCCATCTTGCTGGAGAACGACCATCCGTCTACTCCGCTGGTAAACGCCGGAGCCATCTCCGCCTGCAGCATGGTGCAGCCCATTGGCGACTCTGCCAAGAAATGGGATGCCATCGTAGGAAACGTGACCGATTTATGCGGCAGCGCCCCACAGTTGATTGATGAATTGTACAAGTCCGAATCGGATACCAACTTCAACAACCGTTCTATCGCATGGTTGCTGAAAAATTATAATCGGATTTATGATGATCCGGATATGTCATTAGACCTCTACACCCGTCAGTGCTCATTAGGAGTGACTGCATTGCAGCTTTCCATTGCAGCCGGCACAATCGCCAACGGTGGTGTAAATCCGGTGACTAAGAAAGAAGTTTTTGATGCCACGCTGGCTCCTAAAATCACTGCCATGATTGCCGCAGTAGGTTTCTATGAACATACCGGCGACTGGATGTACACTTCCGGTATTCCTGCCAAAACAGGTGTAGGCGGTGGTGTGATGGGTGTACTGCCCGGACAGTTCGGTATTGCTGCCTTTGCTCCTCCTTTGGATGGATCGGGCAACTCCGTGAAAGCGCAGTTAGCTATTCAATGCATCATGAACAAGCTGGAATTAAATGTGTTTAGCAACAACCATATCACCGTTGTTGACTAAAACTCTCTCTCGATCTCTTTTATAAGTAGGTAAAGGTTACTATCTCCCGATAGTAACCTTTTTCTATTCCTCCTTATCCCATTGATTTCCCGCTTGACTCCCCACCAGTGTTTTCAATACAAACGGTATTAATTATCAAATACAACAAATTAAATTTACCCCTATGCAACTCCAGTTATTAAAATGAGTATATCAGTGTCACTATTATTCACCCGGATAAGGTGGAACTTCTTCATTTAGAGACAGCAACTAACAGCTGTTTGCCTCTGTCTCTTTTCTACAAAGATAGAAAGTTATTCCACTTTTCCTCCCCTTTTCCTTCCATGCTTATAAAGAAAAGTAATAATACTATTAAGAAAAGTATTTCTAAGCTGATTTTCAACACATTACAATTACTCTCATTCTATCTGTTTTTATCCGCCACACAAGCATATTATGTATTAACCTTCTGTACGACAGCTTTTTCTGCCGATTCCTTTTGGGCGGAAGCCTTTTTCTGTTGTTCCTCCTCTTCGTAATATTGCTTTCTACGCTTGTTGGATTGTTGAATCAGATTTGTAATATAAACCGTAAAGATAGGAAACATCATCATACCCAAGGCGGCCAGCAAAACGGAAAGCACGCGCCCGGTCACGGTCTGCGCTATAATATTCGACCCCACGGTAGTAACATCCATAAAAGCCCACCACAAGGCATCTCCATAATCATTCACCAATGGATTTACCCGATGCTCGAGCACAAAAAATGCCAGACTGGAGAAATAAACTGTTGCCAGCAACATCGTCAGATAAGAGACAAACAGGCTCGAAGCCCGGTTGTAAGTCAGCCAGCCGACCACAATAGCAAGCGCATATCCTCCTCTTAATAAAGGAATGAAACGAAGCAGGTAGGTAATCTCATCCGAAAACGTCCATCCATAATATGCGATGATATTCTGATAAGGGATAGCCACCAATAAAAAGATAAAGTGTGTCCGCAGATAGCGTCCTTTATGTTTTGCCAAAAAGAACTCCAACACAAAATCGAAAAGAAACCAAAGGCAGATACATAGCTGTACCTTCATGTAAGAAGACTGTGTATAGAACGGAATTCCCTTAAAAGTATCCACCGAGATACTGATAACCAGAAAAAGAGACATTATTAATATAATAATGTGAAGAATACCATAAATCCCCTTTTTCCCGGAAATAAAATCTGAAAACGCTGATTTCATAACTACTTAGTTTATAATAAAATGGTTCACATATAATTTAGATTGTTTAGAAACAATCGAGAAAAGTAATTGTTCCGAAACAGGTAAATCGGGGGTTGCAATATCCCGTTCCGGCGATGTTAATTAACGAACTTTGAAAGAGATTGCGGAAACATCTCGCGCAAAATGTTGTTATAACACTGACTTTAAAATATTTTTCACTTAAAACCTTAACTTATGGCAAATATTAAAAATGCAGTGAAGCTGGGTGTGTTTACCCTTGCTATCATGAATGTTACGGCAGTAGTATCCTTGCGTGGACTACCAGCCGAGGCCGTATACGGAATGAGTTCGGCCTTCTATTATCTTTTTGCAGCTATTGTCTTTCTAATCCCTACATCGCTCGTTGCAGCCGAGTTGGCAGCAATGTTTCAGGATAAGCAGGGTGGTGTATTCCGGTGGGTAGGCGAGGCCTACGGCAAGAAACTGGGATTCCTCGCCATCTGGGTGCAATGGATCGAAAGTACGATCTGGTATCCGACAGTATTAACGTTTGGTGCCGTATCTATCGCTTTCATCGGAATGAATGACGTACATGACATGTCACTGGCAAACAATAAGTATTATACGCTCGTCGTCGTACTTATCATCTATTGGCTGGCCACTTTCATCTCCCTGAAAGGTATGAGCTGGGTAGGTAAAGTAGCCAAAATCGGTGGTATGGTCGGTACCATTATCCCGGCCGGATTGTTGATTATCTTAGGAATCATTTACCTGGCAACGGGCGGACATTCCAATATGGATTTCAACAGCAGCTTCTTCCCCGACTTTACCAACTTCGATAATGTCGTTCTTGCTGCCAGTATCTTCTTGTTTTATGCCGGTATGGAAATGGGCGGTATCCACGTAAAAGACGTAGATAACCCTTCTAAAAACTATCCGAAAGCCGTATTTATTGGTGCGCTTATCACAGTGTTGATCTTCGTTTTGGGTACTTTCGCATTAGGTGTGATTATCCCTGCTAAAGACATCAACCTGACTCAAAGCCTGCTCGTCGGTTTCGACAACTATTTCAAATATATTCATGCTTCCTGGTTGTCACCAATCATTGCGGTCGCTCTTGCTTTCGGTGTATTGGCTGGTGTATTGACATGGGTTGCCGGTCCGTCCAAAGGTATATTTGCCGTAGGTAAAGCCGGTTATATGCCTCCGTTCTTCCAGAAAACAAACAAGCTGGGTGTACAAAAGAATATCTTGTTCGTACAGGGTATCGCTGTAACCGTATTAAGTTTGTTGTTTGTTGTTATGCCTTCCGTACAGAGTTTCTATCAAATTCTGTCACAGCTGACAGTTATTCTTTATCTGATTATGTACCTGTTGATGTTCTCCGGAGCTATCGCATTGCGTTATAAGATGAAGAAACTCAACCGTCCGTTCCGTATCGGTAAATCCGGCAACGGCCTGATGTGGTTTGTTGGCGGTCTTGGCTTCTGCGGATCATTACTTGCCTTTATTCTTAGCTTCATCCCGCCCAGCCAGATTTCTACCGGTAGCAACACCGTTTGGTTCTCCGTACTAATTATCGGTGCAATTATCGTTGTCGTTGCTCCGTTTATTATCTACGCTTCCAAGAAACCGTCTTGGGTAGATCCTAATTCCAATTTCGAACCGTTCCATTGGGAAGTTCAGGCTCAACCTGCCACTGCAAATGTTAGTGCAAGCAGCGTTAATGCTCCGCGTCCTGCTAATGCAACTTCTGCACACACAGGAGGAACAACTGGGGCAAGCACAGCTACCCCCGGTGCAACCGCTTCTAATGCAGCAACTTCAGGCACAGCATCCTCCGGTTCAGCTTCCTTCGGAAGTTCCTCTGCCAGCAAAGCATCTCCGGGAACCGGAGACAAAGATAAGGATGCACCTAAGTCGTAAAGACTAAACATTCATCCTGTTCATTAAGAAGTTCAAGACAATTCGAAAAGCCTTGAATTTATAAAATCACCCTCACTACAGTCAAGTGAAGCATCTCCAAAAGTCAGATTTAACACTTTTGAGATACACTTTACAACTGTAGTAAGGGCGATTTACTTTATGGTTGTGGCTTAATCAATTCCGGCTTAATCACCCTCGGCAACACAAAGCTGAAAGTAGATCCCCGGTTGACCTTCGAATCGAGTTCGAGGTTTCCACCCAGATTTTGGATAATCGTTTGCGAAAGAGTCAGCCCAAGTCCCGTTCCCTGCATTTCACGGTCGAGTTTTATGAAACGTGAGAATATCTTTTTCTGGTCTTCTTCCGGTATACCAATGCCTGTGTCGGACACAAAAAAGTAAACTTCTTCCATTCCTTCCAAACGGCACCCGAAACGGATTTCACCCGACGCAGTAAATTTCATCGCATTATGTAAGAGGTTAGACAATACCTGAATGATACGTTCTCGTTCCGAATACATCATAATAGGTTGCACATGCGCCTCACAAATCAATTCCACCGGCGAGTTATTCAATTTCGCCTTAAATATTCCATCCAATTCTCTCAACAAATCATTGGCATCAAACTCCTTATATACGAAATCTACCGTCCCGGATTCTATTTGAGAAAGATCGAAAATATCATTCACCAGGCGCAACAATCGTTCATTATTCTCTGCGAGAATATCAGCATACATTTTTCTTTCCTCTTCGCCGGAAGCCGACACCATCAAACCGGAAAATCCGACAATAGCATTGAGCGGTGTACGAACTTCGTGACTCATATTAGCAATGAAGGCAGATTTCAATTTCTCGGCAGAGATGGAATGTTCTTTTTCAATGGTCAGTAACCTTTGCACATTTTTCAGTTCTGTCACATCATAAACAGTCAACACCATATAATCTTGGCCATGAATATTCAAATAAGTACCCGATACTGATACATCGCAAGGAGTCACTGTCATTTCATCCTCACTCAACAACTTCATCGAAGCTTCCAGATTCTTAAAACTTGCTTTCTTATAAAAAGCCTTACCGATAGACGCACGAATACAACATAGTTTACACTGTTCGTGCTGACCACATTCACCGGCTGCTATCGCGTTTCTACAATGCAACAAATCCCCCACTCTTTTTGTAACTCCACCTACCTGAACAGGCAGACGGTTCAAAGAATAATAATTGGTGTCACAGACTACAAAATCCTTGTCAATCAATAAGAAGTAGGCATTGATGTTCTGCAAAACCAAAGCCAACTTCTTAAGTTCATTCTCTTTATTTTCTTTCGAATGTACCTCTTTTTGAAGTGACTGGCACTTTGCCCACACATAAATGAGGGTAGCTGATAGAACTACTATAATAATAATTGCCAGTGATGACATAGGATTAGAGTGTTTATAATGTTTTGATAGTTTCAGTGCGTAAATTTATAAAATATGCTGCATAAATAGTGAGTTATCTACATATTTATTCTAACAAAAATTCATTAATATTTTCATCGGTCAGAATTTGGCGAAATTTTCCCACGAAGTTATTGCGGTATTAAAAAATATACTTATCTTTGCACCCGCAAACGAGAAAGGTGCCATAGCTCAGTTGGTAGAGCAAAGGACTGAAAATCCTTGTGTCCCCGGTTCGATTCCTGGTGGCACCACTTCTTAAGCAATCGGAATGTAGCGCAGTTGGTAGCGCACTACGTTCGGGACGTAGGGGTCGGGCGTTCGAGTCGCCTCATTCCGACAAAATCGGAGTTAACTAACTGATTATCAGAAAGTTAACCCCGATTTTTCAATAACAGCCGGGACGAAATCGGGACGGCGGGTATGAACGGATTTGTTCTCGCAAGGTGCGAAAACAAATAAAAAAAAATGTCTTCACTTAAGGAAATTCAAGGTTTCACTCCTCCAGTCCTACATACTGGAAATGATTGGTACATTGACTTCTATGCTTTCGATCCAGCCAAAGGAGGAATGCGACGAAAAAAAATCAAACTTAATTTTATTAAGAAAGCCAACGAAAGGCGAAAGTACGCAAGGGACTACATGATTCGAATATCGGAGAAGCTTTCACTCGGATGGAATCCCTGGATTGAGCAGGAACAGGGAAACGCCTATTTGTTATTCAAGGATATTATTGATAAGTATCGCACTTATATCTATAAAATGCTACGTGATGGTAACTACCGCCCGGAAACCTTAAAATCCTATTCTTCCTATCTTCACAACATGGACATATATAATAAAGGAAGAGAAGTCCCCATTACCTACATCTATCAATTCAACAAAGATTTTTGTGTCATGCTCCTGGAAGAAGTATATATAACTAGAGATAACACTGCTTTTACTCGAGACAACTATCTGGGTTTCTTAAGATCGTTCTCATCTTATTGCCTGGAACGAAACTATCTCAGCAGAAATCCGACTGAAGGAATTAGTGTCATTGGTCGAAAAGGAAAAAAGAAGATCCGGACACAACTGAAGAAAGAAGAACTAGTTAAATTGACAGAATATCTCAAGGAGAAGAATCCGCATTTCCTTTTAGCAAGCTATATATTATATTACTGCTTCATCCGACCGGCCGAGATGAGCAAACTTAAACTTTCTAACATAAGCTTGGCCAGACAAACTATATTTCTTCCAGATACGATATCAAAGAATAAAAAGGATGGGACCATTACGCTACCGGCGAAAGTCATCCATTTAATGCTAGATCTCAAAATCTTTAATATGCCAAATGACTGTTTCTTATTCTCCGACGGATTCAAACCAGGAATGAAACAAAAATCAGAAAAGATGTTTAGGGACTGGTGGTCACGCCATGTCCGGATTGATCTAAAATTTCCTGACCGATATAAGTTCTATTCCCTCAAGGATACTGGTATTACCAATATGCTACGGCATTATGACACATTGAGCGTTCGTGATCAGGCAAGACATAGCAGCATACTTATGACTGATATCTACACTCCACATGATATTCAAGAGGCAAATACTCTAATCAAGAATTATGAAGATGCATTTTAAAAATGATACTCCGGGGATGATCCGGAGTATCATTTTTTTGTTCCAAATATTTAAATCTTGAACCTACCGTCCTACTGTCCTACAGATTTAGATAAAGCCTCATTAACTGCAATCTGTACAACTGCGACAAAGTTAGTTCTTACGTATTCTTTGATACGTTCCGCCTGCTCCGTAGACAACTCTACCTCACCGTTTTTATAGATGGTTTGAGCTAGTTCCAATTCGCCCAGATCAGCGGTTTTCTGATAGATAGTATTACCTAACACTTTACTGAAATCGAAAGGTACGAAAGCACCTTCAATGTCTTTTAATTGAATATTTCTAAAGTCTATTTTCATAATTTTTCTATATTTAAAATTATTATCCCCAATATGCATTAAATAAAATTCCGTCTTTGAATTGTAATACACGAGTCTGCTGCCTTCCATTATTCCAAACGGCGGCACAACTGAAGAATTCATCAATTCCCCTTTGCCCATTAACAATAAGACCTCCATTGAGAGAAAGTGCAATGTTATCACGTCCACCTGACACGTTAACTACAAGTCCTCTATTCGTGCCATAGGGGTTATTTCGGGTATCAATAAAGCGACCGAGATAATCAATCCCCATTGAACTGAATGGCCCAACAATGACCTGTCTATCCCCTTTATTGAAGCCAATCATGTCGTCATAAAGAAACATATTGTTTGAACCTACACCATCGACAGAACCAGTTCCGATACTACTGGAGGAGATTGCAAAGCCGCCAATAGTACCTTCGGTCGCAGCTAACTTCTTGGCCACAATATTGTCAACGTCAATAAAATCTACTTTTATGCGACTCTTTCCATCAGTACCAGTTGTGAACATTGCCATTTCCTCACCAGAATTACTCTGCATGAGTATCGTATCTGCTGTTAGTACAATTTTATTTCGTGTGATATCAATACCTGTCTTGATTAATTCCTTGGCAAGTCCGCTTAATCTCTTGATAGAGACATTGCGAAGGTAACCGGTCCCAGTATTAGGGGATACGGTAAACGTTAACCGAGGGATTGAAGCGATGCTTTTAACCAGGAATGATTTCGTAACCGTTATCCATTTATTGAGTTCCGACGATGCAAATGCTTTCTGCCCGGAATTGCCGTCAATCGCATAAGCGAAGTTTAACGATGTTGTATCGGCGTATACTTCGAAATTCAATTGATATTCATCGCCAACATGCATGTCACTTACATACCGGTCAATATTCACCGATGTTCTAGAACTACGTGATATATTGGAAGAAGAAGCCACATAACCGGAAACCATACGGTACCAACCGCAATCACTATTCGAATTTCCAGAACTGTCTTTCCTATAGCCTATAATTATGAAATGTTGCCCCGGAGTTGCAACAGTTATAGATACGGTTTTACCGGTGATAATACCAGATATTCGATCCTGATAACTTGAATAGCTGGCGTTTGCATCATCCAGTTTACCAACGAACAAAAAGTCATAGTTAGGTTCCGAACTTACTTTTACTTCCAGTTGTACAACTGCATTAGGAGTATCAGTGTAGAAGTAGACCTTTTCACGCGTTATCTGATTGTGTGTGATTGTCGGCGATTTACGGAATAAACCATCGGTTGTCCACGAACCGTAACTATCAAGGTTAGTATAACTTAAACCACCCTGCTTCACATGTCTCGTTTTAAATTCAAATACAGGAAAAGCAAACTTGCTTGTATCCAAATGTGCATGATATCCCTGGTCGGGATTTGAAACGGTTCCATCGTAGTCGCTCCACCCGGAAGCAGAGATTATTCCGTTAAGACTCTCATCCCAACCGGGATGAGTTTCCGCCTGTTTTGAATAGTCACTATTCGGGACGATGTTATCCCCACTCTGCATGGTATTTTGCACCGCACTATCTATTCCTCCTACAGAAAACTCCAACCCGTCAGGATTAATCAGGCGTCCATCGGCGGTAAGTTCAAGACCAGTCACGTTGTGCCTGATTGCTCCTTCGGTCATTATCCATCCCTGCGTCTTCTCGAGGTTGCCGACAAAGATTCCCGAAGTTCCCAGAACGTCAATTCTTGCATTTTGAGCTAACAGAACTTCAGTAGCTACGTTAATGAACTCGTTGAATACAGTCCACTTTGTAACATCAAATGAATTCCCAGAAGTATGGTCTGTCCGGCAGATATAGGTATTACTGTTGTATATGACCGTATCCCGGTACTGTGAATTATTGGTATAGGAAGTGTTTGCCTTCCACACCCCACGGGGACGGAGAAGCGCTCCGGTCAAACCAGTTTCTCCCTTTCCTCCATCTATCGCACCAATACGAACGGTAGTCCATGAAACGGGTGACGTAGCCGGAGGGATAACCACGCCCGTGCGCATCCACAAATATTCGTTTGTACCACAAGTGGGCGGTGTCTTACTCCACCCGCTTGTAGGCGCAATCGTGCCAGATGTAGACTTGGCGTATTCTTCAACAGAATATTGTCCGTCCTTTACTACGCTAATCGTTATTTGTCCTCTTGCTACTATCATGCTCTTATTTCAATGAAAGTTCAACGACGAATGTCGCCTTTACATCTACTTCGGACGCCGCAACTGTGATTGTCTTTCCGGTCTTTACCCCACTCGTTCCCCAAACGGTATCCTGCGTACCATCCTTCTTGTACTTTTTCCAGGAGAAAGTAAATTTAGTATCGGCGGCACTATCTGCAAAGACTTCTCCGTTCTGCCAAACCATAGCATTGATAGTCGTACTTCCTTGACCGTTCACTAACTTGTCTCCTGTTGTGGAAGACACTTCGATCACATACGGATCGGAAAGATCGGAGAATGAAATAATATCACTGACTGACGTGTTATATGTCCCACTTGACGTATCTGTGTCTTTGATTACACATTTAAACGATTCGAAATTAAGTACGGCACTGGCAGGAATAGATATTTCATTTGTCGTTGTCCCCGTGATGCCATAAGAATTTGAAGCTGCCAAAGATTCCCATGTGCCGTCCGATTTCAATTTGTGCCACTGATAAGCAACCTTATCGGCGTCAATACTACTACCACGCCACATATCACAATGGGCCGTCAATGATTCGGATTGGCCATTCTTAAAAACATTTCCTTTAGGAGCATACGCTATAGCAATGATAAGTTGACCGGCATTTTCTGTCTTGGTATAGTTGATGACAGATTTTACAGGAGTTTCCAAACCTGTGTCTGGATCAACATAAATACCGGAACATTCGACCTTCATTTGTGAAGCCGAGGTCATGTTGTTTTTGATAGTTAGCGCATAAGGTGCGGTCGTTGCTGCAGTTCCCCCGAAAGCTGTAATAGCACCACCATTAATTGTATAAGTTGGCGCAGCTTTTAAACGGCTAATTACGTTTGTTGTCGTTCCGGATACATACAATTCAGGAGTAATAACAAGAAAAGGTGAGGCAGTGTAGTTAGGTACATACGTACTGTTTTCCTTGTTGAAAATTTGTGTTAAAGGCTGATTGGAGCCTAAATACATGTTCATTGACTTCGCATCGTTCAAGTCGACGATGGTAATTTGTCCTCTTGCAATTGGCATAATAATTTATTTTAAAGTTAAACAATCAATCTGAAATATTTTACAGTTTTTAAAACCGAAATCTCTCGTTAGAATCTCAGAGGCTTGCTCAGAATCCATGTAAGGTGTTTCACAAAATAATAACCGAGTCCGCTCAACTCCATCACATTCGAAAATAACAAGATGTTTAAATCTCTTTATAATACAACTCTCCATAACTGCTATTTTTTAAAGTGAAACAATACAATTAAATGTGGCACGTCCCCAAACATCATCAGGGATAAGTGTTAGTACATGTCCGTGCCCGACATGAGTTTCATTAAATATCTGGTCTGTATCCGAATTATTACTTTCCTTTTCCCACGAGAACCGAGAAGCCGGAACACTATCCGTAATATCAGTATCTCCCTTTATCACATAAGCGGTTAAAGTAGTAGATACAGAGCCGTTCTGAAATATATTCCCGTTAGAACTCATTATATTAACTATTACTGCGTCCTTTCCTGCCGCCGACTTCTCTAACCAATCCGACACGCCTTCGCCCGGCTCTTGTGTTGTAGGTTTATCGGAGATACATAGCCATGATGCACCGTTGTGGGTTACTTCATCATAATAGTAATAAGTCCCTTCCGTCCATTCTCCCTTAAAACAGGGGATGCGGCTTTCTGTTACTCCATCATCGGAAATCTGTTTGATAACTCCGGTCATGTACACATTGCGGAGACACGCACTATGGCCGGTCATTTCGATACCAAACAATTTCAAGTTAGACAAGTCGCCCAACTGCATAGCGATCATTTCCTTTGTAATCTCCCAGCCATTTACACCCGTCAGATACCGTACATAACTTTGTGTTGAGTAACTTGACCTTTGTCGATCTTCATTCGTAAAGTTACCATATGCGACAAAATGCATAGCCTTACAAGGTTGAACGGTCGTAACAGATCGGAGCGCATATTTAAACGTAGAATCACCCAGCTTTTCAGTAATACGAAAATAAGCGGTCTGAAATCCGGTTGAGTTATTGAATATACCTTTGCAAATATCATCTTGTACAATGTTAGCAGTCTCTCCTGGCTCCAGTTTCAGATAAATGATACAGTTTTCAATGTCAACGGCTTCAATTATCCCTCCGCCAGGTGCATTCCACTCCTCACCCGAAACAATAGATATACGATTATATCTTAATTCAGGAACTTCAAGAAAATCACGTAAGCGAAGAGATTTTGCATCAATATCACCATTTGCAGTAATCATCCAGCCCAATAGTTTTTCAGCATATTCAAAAGAGGAAAGATGTCCATCAATCAATAAGTCCTCCCAAACTGTCACATTATCAACTGCCAGTCCATTCAGAACCTTGATACCGCCAAAAAATTCTAGAAGAGACTCTGTCATATCTGGTCGGTTTTTGGCTAGATACAACTCTTCCAGTCCATCAATCCCCCCAGCCTTATCCGCATAACCCGCTTTTATTTTCTTTCCTGCAACCAATAAATATTCTGCAGCATAAGACAACAATTGCAATAAATCAATATTATTATGTTGATGTCCAACGCCACCTCCACCTCCATAGTTTGCTGCGATCCGCTCCGCTATAAAATCTCCTAATGAGCCTGTAGTTGTTGTATTCCAGTTTTCTGAATAAGGATCCTGGATTGGGAATAATGCCCCCTCGGACAGTGGCAGGCGAGGAAACTCAATAAGTCGAGGGGGCACTGTAAAAGAACCTACTTCAGGCACTACAATTTCAAGTGCATCAGTAGGAGCATCTAACCTCTGCAGGTTCAGGAATGGTTTAGCATCAGCGAATTTATAAGTAAAAGTATAGTTACTTGGTAACTCTTTATCCGTGTATGTCACATTACTTTCAACGACAATAATTGAACGGATATAAGAGCCCGTATATACATACTTCTTCAAAGACGGGAAAAAGTCAAGTAACCAAGTACGTTCTTTCTTATTCAAATATCCCGTATCCTTTTGAAATTTACGAGCTGTATCAACACGGTATTCTAGAGATACATCATCGATCTCTGCAATATTATGCGTGTGTTCTCCAGTGAAAGCCGTAGATCCATACGCACGAAACGTATCAATGCCGCCAAGTGAATTCTCAAATAGAACCCATTGTTCGGTTTCTGATTTCATATCTGAAGCATAATACCTCTGTACATACGACAGTCGGACCCCTTCCGGATCCTCAACCCAAACATCATAATAAGCCGGCATTTTATTACCCAGTTTCTCTGCAACAGATGCGTATTGCAAAGGGATTGTATAAGCTTTACCTTTTGTCAGGTCAGCTAATACCAAATCACTCTGTGAAATGACTTCGGCAGATTCATTAGTAAAATAAGCATGAAGTTTTACTCTACATTCCCGAACTGCATAATACGTCAGAAATTCAGGAGAGTAGTATGTGACCGGTTTTATATTCGGTTGCCAAGTGAGAAAATTCAGAGTTAGGAAGTTTCCCGGAGTATCAGCAAGCATATCGACTCCGCAACGGATGGCAGTAAACTCCACTTCAGTACCGGAAAGGAGTGCCTTAAAAGTAGAAACAATTGTCTTCTGCTCATATACCATTGAAGTATTATTAAACAGGAAAGACAAACGAGCATGGATGATATCACGGATATTAATAGTAACGATTCCATCCGCACCCGGTTCGTAACTCCGAGCCACAATTTCCTCGTCTCCTTGAAGGAGCCTAAAAGAAATTATATCTGTAGTTCCGATGCGGAATTCCTTGATATTTCCACTCAATGATAACGAATCTGGTTGTTGGAGAATGGTCATAACTCTTCTTTTTTATTGCAAAATTATCAGAAGCATATCATAGATTAAAGGACAATAATTCTAGCTGTAGGGTGTCTTGACAGGACGAAGCCTAGCCACAACACGGTAATAACGTCGCTTGTTATCTCTACCATCCTGATAGTGGGCAAAAGATCGCTCATAATAATATCCACCCGCAACGACTTGTTCTTTCGTTGGAAATGGAGGATAAATATATGGGAGTTTATTCGTTCCTCTGCTATCCCCAAATTTAACCAGCTCCGCATTGTATTCCGCCTCTGATATTTCATAAGAGTTTCTATCTATTTTCCAACAGTTTGCATCGAGTGGAAGAGGGAAGCGAGATTCTTCAGCCGGAGCAATCTGTATAGGTTCATATAAGCGAGACGTATAGAAACTTGATTCTATAGGTTCATTATCCCCACCTATAGAATATTTAAGTTTATCAATAAATAGTTCCTGCCCATCTATTATCACCTTCCGATGAGCCGGAATATTCATTTTTTGGTGATCAGAAAGTAAGATATCCCCCTTAACCGGATGCATTGAATTACGTAATAAATTGTCATAAGTACGATAGAACCTTTCAAAGATGCCATCAGGTCCATTATACAGCAAAGAGTAATCTGCAAATCTTACGTTATTATAGGTATAATTGGTATTTGTCCCAATGCAATATCCATCAGTATATTTATAAACCAGAGACAGCATAGGAGCCTGATCCTTATTAGAGGCAATTTCTTCCTCCTGATTATTATCGTCCCCTTCGTCATCAGAGGAACTATTGACTATTAAAGTAGAGTTCAAAGATCGGCCATCTCCAATAAAAGGCAGATAGACTAAAGTACGATTATCTCTAGCGGCAGAAGAATTACTAGAATCTCGTGACTCATGCAACAGATAAAACATAGCATCCGGACAGGTGATCTTTTTCTCTTTCAATGTCCCGCCTGCCATGTAAGGAATCGTAGCAGAAGATATTTTTTGTGTTTGCATGGAATAGTCCGAATATCCTACACGATAATAAGATCCCGACATCGGAGCCCAATATGCATTAGGATACTTAGCTTTTATGGCGGCGGTCGAATCATAAGTGTCCCCATCCGCAAGCATAGTCTCTGAAGCTAGAACTACTTTTTGATATGTTGGAATATCAAATTCAAGTGGAGAAGTCAAACAGTTAGTAAAATCCGTTTCTGCTTTCATCTTAGCTATATCATCAAAAAACTCAATGGAGACAGTCCTATTAACTTCATCCGGAATAAACTCACATAGAAATTTCTTTCTAAAAACATCCAGAATCGTATTACACATGCAGTCCGGCACAAGATGGGAAAGCAGTATAGAACCATTCACTAGTGAATCAATCGTATTATTGATAAAAACCATACTTTTAAAAGGCTCTGTCATATCAAAGAAGTTTTCTTGCAACGTATAACCGAAATACGAAAAAATACGTCTCAAGAGATAGGGAGCACGAAGGAATGGAGTCATATAATAGCCTGGATCCAGTTTGACACTAATACCATCCACCTCTTCTATCCTTGAATAAGAATTATAGAAATCAAGTTTTCCGGTCGTATATCCTGTAATACCACCTGATGCATTCATAAACTCCATCTGGTTGATATAACGACGACTATTATCGAAATCAACGAATACAGGAAAAATTGCGAATTGAGTATTCTCATTCGCTACTAAAGACCTGCAGAAATCAATTCCCTGCTGAACCGTTTTCACTCCAGGTATTGTCTCTTCACCAAACATCTCTCTTAATGAAGCCTTAGATATTTGTGCCAAGAATGAACCTTCATTTAAATAAAAAGAAGTCGAAATTGTCTTTTTACGTTTGACTTTCAATATCGCTTGCCTACATGCAGAGAAATACTCTCCAGACGAAATTGTAGCTTGTATATCATCCGGGAGTTTACGTACACTAGTTATATCAGGATATCCCAAAGCTTCTTCATTATAATCCGAGCTAGGTATATCAACAGGTAATGTTTGTTCTCCCCACTCATTAAAGAATAGATTAGGGCGTTCAACCTCAAGTTGCGTACCAGGAGTGAGCTGATAAGATTTGCCAGTTTTTGAATTCGTAATTTTCATATTTTATCATTTTGATCCGATTTGACGACTACGATCCCGGAGTTCCTGCTTCCTTTCTAAATCTGTCAGCACAACGGAAGACTTTACCCCGTTCTCATTGATACCAATTATGGCATGAGCAAACTTCTCCATTAATTCCGGAGGCAACGCTGCACCACTTCCGTCATTTTTGGGTGTACCGGTTACTGGAAGCGGTTGTGAAATACTTCCTCCGGAAGAAAAGCCTGCCATCTTGGATCGTATAACCTGATTCAAGTCAAGTGTACGGATAGTGCCGGCCTGTTGCGACTTGTCAATCATATCAAGAATAGGGCCAACGGTAGGATTCTCAACGGCGGCATTACTAGCCACCCACTCTTTTGACTGCCCCGCTGGTCCTTCTCCTACGATTACAGTCGGTTTGTCAATAAAGCCACGAGCATCCGGATCATAATCGGCACCGGCAAACAACTTTCCATCTTGAGCACGACGAACATCAATCTTGCCGCCATCTTCACGACCGGTTGCCACACGCTGCCCGGATCCTTTTGAAGAACCTGTTCCTCCGGAAAGAGTCATGTTTTTAATCTTATTACGTTCAGCATTTGCGGAAGCTATCTGCGCAGCACCTGTTACCCCCATGAGCGCAGCCGCTACAGCACCGGCAATTGGTCCAAGATCAGCGAAAGCCCTCATTATTGAAACAGCAGTATCAGCAATAATTTGAGAGACTTTAATCGCAAAATTAACATCGGCATATTTCTTCTGAATATCCAGTTTCTTTTGCGCTTTTTCTTTCTCTAAGCGTTCTACCTCCTCCGTATTACCTTGAGCAGCTTCAATCTCCGCATCATACTTGGCGTCCACGTTATCCATTTCAGCCTGTTGGAGTGCCTGAACAGCACCAGAAAACAAATCCGAATAATAATCAAACTGTTTTTTATAAGAATCACGCTTCAGATTCTGAACTGATTGTTCATATTCTTCCTGAGTCAGCGTTTCATTCTCAAGATGAGTTTTAAGTTGCTGCAGCTGCAAATCATATTGTTGTTGTTGATTTAGAAGTCCATATTGATTCCGGATCTGATTAATACGGTTCTCACTATCCTGCACTAACTGTTCCTTAGCTTTCAGGTAAGCAATATCCAGTTCTTGAGTATCTAGTTTTTCCTTTTCAGCAAGTTGCTTGCGTGCCTGGTAAGTTGCATCCAGTACCTTCATTTGCGCCTGCAAATCCTCCCCAACCGTAGTGAGTTTAAACTGACTTTTAAAATCTTTAGTCAGATCATTCATTTTGGTTTGGATGGCAGCACGGGCATTGGCAGCGTCCTGATCAGCTGATAAAACTGCAGCATTAGCCTGTTTTACAGCATCAGATTTCAGTTTTCCATTCTTTAGTTCAAGATCATTGACATCATTCAAATACCTCTGTTCAATGGCCAACCGAGTTTCAGCACTGGCCGAATCCAGGGAAAGTGTCAACATGGCAAATTGTTCCTGAGTCATATTCTTTGCAGCAAGTTCATTAGTTAGGAACATTCTTTGCGCAGAAGTTACCGCTTTCTCTCTCTCCAAATCCTCCTGACGCAATTTATCAACAGCATAGATCTTTTGCTTTTCCATTGCTTCTTCCGTATCGATCAGCTTAGACTTAGCATCTACGATTTGCTTTTGGTATTCAGATTTTTTGGCCGACTTTGTAGCATTAGCCTTAAATTGCTCCAGTAATTTGATCCGCTTATTATAATAGTCCAAATCAGACTTGAGGATAGCCTGATTAATATCTTCTTCCGCTTGTTGTTTTTCTCTCCCAACTAACCGGATTTGATTTATTTCCGCCTCATGATTTGACTCCTGATTCTTGAGTGTAACAGCATTCGGATCCGATTTATCTTTCTCTATTGGCGTTGTCGGAAAACGCTTATCATAGATTTCCTGTGCTATTTCCCTATATTGGTCCGCTGCATTCTTCTCATCCTTCAGCCACGCTGACAACATAGACTTATTCATGTTGTTAAATCGAGTCTGTGCTTCCAATTTCTTTTTATCAGCCTCTATTTGCTCATTAACTTTAGCTTCAATATCTTCTCCTGACCACTTCTTGGACTGCGCTTCAGCCTCTTTAAATAAATCACCAGCTTCTTTTATTTTGGCATTAAATTCATCCAGTTCCTTCTTATTCCACTTAACAAAAAACATCTCTCCGGACTTCCTATCAGTTTTCCACTTACCTCCCTTGGCAATCAGATCCTGATATTCTTTCATTGTTTTCTCTGCAGAATCCATATCAGATTGAGCTTGTTTTAGTTCCTCCCGATGCAAATATCGAAGACTAGCCTTCTCTGCTTCTAAAAATTCACGAACACGAGTTGTATTCAATGCTATTGCTACTCCGTACTTATTCCATTCCGTAGTAGCAGACGGGACAATAGATGATACCCGTTCGATCACTTGATTTAGTTCATCCTGTTCATCCTTTGTTAAAGATGTCTTACCTTTCAATTCTTCATATCGAGCTGCAAGTGCAGGTAAAGTAGACTGTAATTCTACCACCTTTTCAAATTGTGTTTCAAAAGTATCGGAGAGAGGTTCAATAGCTTTAGTTAGCCCGGACATAAAATCATTAGCCCATTTCAAACCATTTTTAAAGTAGGTTTCAAGTCTTTTTCCTAGCTTATTGTAGAAATTATCCATTGTGTCACCTAAGTTGGACTCTATTCCTTGAAGTTCTTGCATCTGTGTAGACATAGAACCGGCAACACCATCCATACGACCAAGTGATAAAAGATAATTTTTAATTGCTTCTTCGGAGTTTTTCACCTCTGTGGTAACCCCTTTAAAGGTGTACTTAACTGTATCTCCACTTTTACTAGCCTTGATACCAAACTCCTTCAGTCGTTCATTCTCCCCTGTCATTGCATCCAAAATAGCCTCAATAAGCTGATCCACACTCTTACCTTGCGATGCAGACAAATCTCCAATATTAATAAGTTCTGAAGTCGTTGGTTTTATTCCTCGATTAACCAATTTAATGTAAGCCTCTGTCCATTCAGCCAAAGAGCCAGGCGTGTCTGCAGCAAGTTTCTGTAACATTTTCATTGCAGCAGCAGCCTTCTCCTGCGATTGAAGAGTATTACGAAGTACAGCTTCATACTTAGCGAACTCCTTTCGAGTAGTATATGCACTTTTTCCTATATCTTTCAGATACCCTGCCAGTTTCACTGTAATAAACGCTACCGCAACAGCTTTCAATTTCCCCATAGCTGTTTCCATCGTACCGAACTCTGACTTAATATTTTGCCCGGTTCCCTTTAATTCTGATAGCCTTTGACGAACTGACCTTAACTGATTATTCAACTTTGCATACTCTTCCGGATCCGCAGCTTCCGACATATCCTCAAGCGTCGCAGTTAACTCCTTGGCCACTTTCTTGAGTTGCCGACCGGTCATAGCATTAATATCTAAAGAGCGAGTCAGCGTGCCGATTTTTTTGTTATTATCAGTAATCTGTTTAGATAGCGATTTCGTTTCCTTGTCTAGATTTTGATATTCTTTAGTATTCTTCTTTCCCTGAGCCTCGAGTTCGATCATCGCAGTACGACGTTCTTTCTCTTCTTTCTTGAGTTCTTTGGTGGCCTTGGTTAGTTCGTGAATTTCCCGCTGGGCCTGACTGGATTCAGCAGACACAATATACTTTATTTCATCTTCTGACAAATGCTTCTTTCCCATATTACCAATTTTGAGATTGTTCGTAGATTAATGCTTGTTCTAATTGCTCACGAATCTTATTTCTAATGGCTTCATTGTAGCCATAACGCAATTCAGGGAAAGTCTCACGATAAAGAACTCCCCATACAGTTCGATTATACAAAGCCAGGTTGCTCCGGATATGGCGTGATATTCGGTCGTTTCCCCGTCGATATCGAATATCAAGATAACGGAGATACGGAAAAATACGGATAAAGTACTCTTGTTTGCCTTCGGACTCCTGGATAGTGAACGGCCTACGCTGCAAGCTTGACAACAATCTGCCTGAACGAGTATTCAGGTAAGTACGAACAACATTCTCCTGAGTCTGATAAATGAGATTGATACCTTGAGAAATAGTATCATGCACAAATCGCTGTTTGACTAAATCTTCTGAAATCATATTCGCTGTTATTTTCAGCGAATGTAGCAAGGGAAAGATGGATAGTAAAGGACAAAAAAAATCCGGAGAGGAATAGTTTCACTCTCCGGAACTTGATTATTTGCTATTTTTCAGTTCAAGCATCCACCGAAAATCACATCCCGATGCTCCGGGACGGTTTTGGAATTTAAAGCCTGCATCCGTCATAGCCTTAAAGATATCATCTTTCGATATATTTGCCGCCGGATCCAGTTTCTTTATAGATTGATAAACTTCATCGGTCGTAAACCAGTGTGTTGTATGCCGGGCATCCCATGCAGGCTTAAAGGTTGTTTGTAAGGCAGCGATATAAACACTGACATCCGTTATCTTATCATTTTCCATTATTAGCCTCCTTCTTATTTTCTGAATCAGTTAACGCAAAATTTAAAACTTGTACCAAATCCACAATCTCGTCACGTGAGATTGCTGAAATTACAAAATCTCCATCACAATCCACTGAAAAAACATCCACTTTCTTTCCATCAGGATAGTATGATGTTTCTTTATCTACATGAAAACGATGTTTACTCATGATTATTGCCTCCTTTCTGGCATTTCTTTGCCCGATAAACGCAATAAGCAGCCACCAGTAAAAGAGGAAAGAAGATCAGGCCGAAACTAGTAAATCCAATAGCCCGGAAATACCAACGGTCAGAAATAGTACGCACTTCACAATCAGAAACTAAAGCACTATAATAACGACTTTGCAGATTATTAACTTGCTCTGTGAGAGCTTTGACATTGCTAGCGACATTGATGTCGGGAGCAGACACGACTGGCGTGTTGAGGATTTGAGATTTCATAACTGTTTGGTTTTTAGCATTTAGGCAATTTCTCTTGAACACAAGTAAATACAAGAACGGCTGCCATATCCCGAGTTTCGCTAAAAACCAAACAGTGTCACTCCGTAGAGCAAAAAAGTTTATCGGAAAGGCAGCCGCCTATATCATAAATTAAAATCTCTTATAAAAAAGAAGACTAATGGGCATAAAAAAAGCCCTTCGAATTTCGTTGAGCAATTAACCGTCGCTCTACGTACATGACTAACATGTTTGGTTTTTAGCTTTTGCAAATATGAGGATAATATTTGAATTTGCAAAAAGATAATCTATTTTTTATCGTAACATTCAATTATATCTTTCAACTCCTTGGCAAAAGAATAAATATCATCCAAGCTATTTATCTCATGCTTTGTTTCTTTCTTATTTTCATCAAAAGTAGATATATATTTTTTACTTATACTATTGAAGTACATACGACATATAGGCTTTCTATTATTATCGTCAAGTAGTATAGCAAAATAAGTTTGCGCATCACGATATACAACTCTAGAAATATCGACAACAGGGCGAAGCATAGATTTTACAATCATATAACTTTCAATTTCTTCTTCGGTAGTGATAATTTTGTTATCCTCCACAGAAGAGGATTCTGTCAGTTCTAAAGATTCTCCTTGATTATCCTTCTTTTCTACGTCAGCTTCCGTCTTCAAAGCTGATTTCAAGCGTTCCGAAATCAAATCATTAACATACGTACTGATTGATTTTTTTGTTAAAGAAGTAAATTGATCAAGAATTTTAGCCGTAATAACTCCATCATACACCTGTTTCGCAAAATACCGAACAAAGTCTGGTGAAGGATTTACAAACTCTTTTGCAATAATAGTTTTTAGTTCACCTGTATACTTCAACTCACTAGCCGAACTTAGTACATTATCAACATCAAAATAAGATTTATGAAACTTCTTCAATTCTTCAACCTGATTATCCTTCAAATCAGTAATGTCCACTTCTAAGAATGGCTTTTCATCCATCTTGTTAAGTTCAATCAAATCTGTATAAAAGCGATAAATAATCCCGTTAGTTAATAAACCAAATTTCGCCTTCGATACATTAAAGTAACGTATAAGTTGGTTATCATGCAAATTAAGGTCTTGTGCCCAATGTTTACATTCAATAAGAAGTACCGGTTCACCATCTTTCATGATTGCATAGTCAATCTTTTCTCCCTTTTTCATTGCAATATCGCAAGTCATTTCCGGAACAACTTCTAATGGGTTGAATACGTCATAGCCTAAAGCATTAATAAATGGCATGATGAATGCATTTTTTGTCGCTTCCTCGGTAAGAATGTTCTCCTTTAGTTTTAAAACTCGTTCGGAGAGCTGTTTAATGCTGTCTTTAAAATCCATAGTATTATAAATAAAATCTTCTGGCAGCGTGCGCCCACTGGTAATTGCTCCAGAACCTGATATTCTCAGATTACACGCTGCCAGAAGATTCAAAAAAAATTATTTTGGGCACTCCAAAAATGGTGATAATATTTGAAAGCACAAAAGAAAAGAGCACTTATTTTCGAATAGCCATACCCGAAATAATTATACGATGTGAATCCAATTGTACTTTGAGGTTGATAACCCCATTAGCACCAACCTCTTTCAGTGTATTTGCCATGCGCTCCATAGCCACATCAATACTAGGTGTTACATATAATTTTTTTCCTGTATATTGACTCTTGTCAATACCAACATACATATCATCACCACTACTCTTATTGGATTTTCGAGTATTTTTTGGCTCTTTCCCCTTTTTCACCCATCCTCCGACCTCTGTAACAGATACACTACCCACAGTTTTATAATCAAAGGAAACAGAATTAGATTCTGTAACATAAATCCCGTTGTTTGTAAGTGGAGAATAATCAAGAAAAGAAGAAAATCCATAAGGCTCCGGCATTTTGGGAGTTACACAAGCTGCAAATACCCCAATAGTCAAAATTAAAAATACTAATTTTTTCATTGTGTGTGTTTTTAAAGTTATCCTACAAAGATAAGATTTGAAACATAAGGAAACAAAAAAAACGGAGCTTTTTACTCCGCCTTACTCCTATTGTTTGTCATTGTACAATCAGAGTTATGCCATTATTAGTCCAGACTATATGGATTTAAAAACTATAATTTATAAAATTCACTCCGACTTATTCTATCGAATATTATCAATAAATTCATCTATTGATAAATCATAATTATCTTCACTTAACCTTATTTGCAATCTATTCTTGACATTCTCCAATAAATCTGTTTTTATTTTGGTTATTTCATATAAATCTTCGTGTACTTCATATTCAAAAAAAAGCCCCATAGATGACGTTGCAACCAAATATCCATAGGCGTACTCGACTTGTGACTCATCTCCAATCAATATTTTACTAAACTCCACTAAAGACACTTTTATCGACTTTTCATGAGCAATTGCCACATATATTAAAAGAAACAACCCTATTACCGAAGCGCTAGACAAAAAATTCTCTTCAACATCTTTCACTGTTAATTCCTTGTCCTCTATAGGCAAATACTCTTTTCCTATTGTTGCATTCCTTGTTATCTCCAAAAATCCATATTCGACAGTTTGGTTAAGTGTTTTAAGTCCCCCTGATACATTCTCAATATTCTGGGATATTTCATTTATTGAAGAAATAATACTATTCTCTATTTTTTGTGGCATCTTCAGCAACTCATTACTAAGTTTTTCAAACTTAGCTGACGAAATATCTAAAGATTTTATAGACAACTCTATCTTCGTTGGTACATCTTTTATTTCATCATGCAAATCCCTAGACTTATGTATCAAGTTATTCAATGATTCACTGGATAACACAGACATAATAATAGCTATTACAGACAAAATGATTGATGAGATTGTTGAAGCGAATGTAAACTGTGCTGCTAGTTCTTGATTTCCACAGTTAGCTAAAGAAAATTGAATTACAAGAAAAAAACCGATAATAGCAATAATACACCATAATGCTATTCTCTGTTTTTGCAACTTTACAATTTCTTCTGATGGATATTTCTCTTTCTCCATAATTGTTTATTTTATGTTACTATTAATTTTTAATTGAAGAATAATCAAGTTTACAATACAATGCTCACGAAACAATATATATATGATAAAAATCAACTCCTCATATCGTGCGCCAACCGGAACCACCCGGAATCCTATTTTACGGATTACACGATATGAGGAGTTGAAAATGTGGTTTTTACTTGGCAAAAACAAAGATAGTCAAGAAAAACGAAATAGCCCAAAAGTATTTTGACTTTTTTATCAAGATAATGCAGTTGCTGCATTATTCAATTTATCGGCAACATCTTTCAATGCATCAGATAAAATTTTCAATTCCTTTTCTGTGAAAGTTGCTACCTTCCCATGCACCTCATTTCCATTAATGCGTTGATGCAACCAAGAAGCTGATTTATCAAAATATTGCTTAGCAAATTCAGAGACAGAGATGAATGGAAGTACTTCAGATAAGATCTTTCGCACTTCAATCTGTTTTTTCATCTTTTTAGCATCATCAACCACTTGGTGAATCCGAACAAAATCTTCATCAATAGCCGCCTGCAGTTCCTGTTGGTCTTCCGGTCGTAACGAATCAAAGAAACGATCCATCTCTTGTTCCGCTTTTTCACGATCAGAACCTTTAGCCTCGAGGCATGCTGTTTTTAATCTGAAAAAATCTTCTTTTACTCCCATCTTACATAAATTTTAGATAAAACAAAATAATGAAGAAGATGAGTTCCCCACCCCGTCGAGTGGGGAACTCTTTTTCTACCGAGCAGATAACCTCTGAATCTCAAGCTTGAGATTCTCTATTTCTGCGTCGAGTACCGATTTTCTATAACCAATTCCAATGAGTCGGTTATAATTTCGGAGGTAGTAGTTAAGATTTTCAATTAACTCATCTACCCGCGCTTTTAGCGCTTCTTCATCAGTCATTCAAAGAGCTCTTTTGTTTGACATCACAAAGATAAAGAAATTATTATCACAAACATAACTTTCGATAACAATTTCTTTATCAAATTCATTATTTAACAGTTACATACCCAAAAGCTATTAAATCTTCAATAAAATTCTCCGGAGAATCAGCACGAATAACGTTTCCTGTTTGGTCGCGATATCGGTCGGCAAAGTTGAACATATATTCCTGATCGGTACATTCAGAATCAAAACGACTACCTTCCCGAAGTTTGGTTACAAAATCTGCAGCGCAGGTGGCGGTTATTGTGCCGCCATCCTGCAATAAGTAATTTCTATTATTCATTATCTACTAAGTTTTTTCGTTCTAAGTTTAAAGTATATTTTTTGATCATCTGTCAAGAAAGGCAGATTCTGAAGCGTTGTTCCTGTTTCAACTTTCGCCTGTTGCGCAAAGGTAATCATTCGGCCTAAAAAAAGAACCCAATTACTCATCTTTGTGAAGTTCGTAGAACCGCTATGTTGGCGAAATTCTATCGTCCGGTGGCGGGCGTAAGCTTCAAGATTTATTTTATGATAGCGGTCGTTTCCAAAAGCTGCTCGAAGGTCGTCGAGCGTATTTGCCTGCAGTATTCTTCTTTCAGATATTCTGCTTAAGCTTTTGCAATATTGGTTGTCTCTGCGTGTAGCTGGCATGAAAGCGTTTATTGTGTTCTCTATATTCTTATAACTAAGTGCTAAGTTCTTCCAAGTGTTCATGTTGAAATCCGCTGCATCCATGTGGACGTGTAATCCACAAGATTCATTAACTTTTGCGTTGCAAAGATCAAGTACCCAACACACTTTTTCAAGTTCTCTCAATCCGCTTTCTCCTTCCAATATTGGGCTTACCAGTTCAAAAGTATTGTTGCCATAAAGACTTGCGTCCGTTACCAATTTCCAATGTGCGCTTGTATTATGGTTGTATCCTTCAACTGCTACGTTTATTCCGGCTTCCTGAAGTTCGTGAGCAAGGTGATCGCGAGTGCAGTTGTACGCTTCGATCTCAATTCCGAAGCGGCGATTAAAAGTGTAGTCTATTTCAAGCAAGAAAGCAGCTGTGCTGGTTGCCGGAGCAAAGGTTCCAGCTTCAAGCATCTTTTTATATACGTTTTGTACAAAACCGTAATTTCCGTTTGTTACAAGGTCTGCAACCTGGCGGCGGGTTAATCCTAAAAGAAGCAATTGTTGTATCTTGCTAGTCTTTGTTATTCTCTGGTTTAAAATGTTGGTAATTTGCTCGTTCATAATGCTTTATCCTTTATTTTTGTACTTCAAAGATAACACAATAAGCCCGAACAATGTAGCAATAACCCGTTTATTACCAAGCAGTTAGCTTTGTTTAGCTTGAGCTAAAAAAGGATTAAAAGCAGATAGTAAAACTGACTTTTAAGGGATTCAATATAGAGAATAAAAAGATAGCTTATTCAGCTCCTCCATTCAATTTATCTCTGAACACTCGAAGCTGATCAATGGTAGGATAGAATGTGGAGTTTTCCCAATTTCGAGAGATTACCGCAATCATTGATTCAAGATATTTCCCACAATCTAAAATTGTAGAACTCTTGTTCAATTGATAACGTCCAGATGGATAAGATTTATTTTTAAGTGTTTCTTGCGCCCACATTAACAACTCCTGCACAGATTCGTGATCATAACCATTTTCCATTTATTCAAGTTTTAAAGTTATTGCATAAAAAAAGCCTCGACTTCGCTTAGTCGGGGCACATTCCACCGTCGTGGATTGGAATTTTTAAGATTCTGCAACAAAGGTACTACTTATTCCTTACCTTATTCACTATCACCCCAATTATTATTAAGGAAATGATACCTATATACACTTTATCTTTATGCAAATCCCACCATGATAGTTCCACGACAGTTTCTTTTTGATTCAGCAAAACATTAACCTTATTACTAATAATATCAAGTCGATTCGATAACTGCTGCAAAGTAATGGATAATGTTTCATCAACTTCTGTTCGTTCCTGATCCTGCTTGGATGCAGTAGTAGTACTTTCTTTGACCGGGTACTGTTTCCCGGTTGAATCCGGAGCAGACAAGTAAACTATTTTATTCTCAATCTTTAGATCACTCAACTTGTCGGTAGTAATCTTCGTTTGCTTATTCACGTTCATCTGTAGAGACTCAATCATGTTTCGCAGGTATTGGAACTCTCCGGAATAGTCAACCTGCTTTTGCATCTCAATGTTCCGGGAAGCCTTACAAGACGATAACCATATTGCTGACGTTAGCAATATGGTAAAGTAGATTAATTGTTTCATGGCCGGATCACTGTATTGCGTAAGAAATTGGAAAATTCACTTCGGACATCGAAGCAGGGGCATGCTTTGATATATTCCGCCGGTTCCACTTCCCCGCTGCCGTCTAGGTCTGGAGAAGTATCACGGTGTCCCAGCAGTTCAACAATATTATATTCCTTGCAAAGCTTCGTTACTAATTCACGCAAACTGGCTTTTTGGGCGGGAGTACGTGTATCTGCAGGCTTACCGTTTGCATCTAATCCACCGATATAGCAGATTCCAATACTGTGCTTATTATACGAAGACTCTGAAAATCCTTTGGTATTACAATGCGCTCCGTCTATGGATAGTGGTCGTCCATTCTCTACCATTCCATCAAGGTCAATTACGAAGTTATATCCTATCTGGTTAAAACCTCTTTGTTTGTGCATCCGATCAATATCTCTTGCACGTAAATCTTGTCCAGCCTTCGTTGCTGAACAATGAATAATAATTGCATCGATTACCTTCATTTTGAATCCTCCTCTTTTTTATTGAACAACTTATTTTCAAGCCTATTAAACCGATCTGTTATATAGACTGAAACCCCGAATACAGCCCCTGCATATAGCAAGCACTGCGCAAAGAGCCATAATACACTATCATGTATTTCACCATGTGACATAATGAATCCTGCAATTGCTAGAGCAGAGCCTAATATAAGCATACCAATAGCACTCCCATACTGAATAGCTTCTTTTGTATCACGTTTCATTTTATCAATATTTACAAGTTATATATCCTAATATTTAGCCAATCATTCACGATTAAATAGATGTTTTATCTTAAATAAATCACTTCCCTCTCTTTCAAACATCAATGTCCAACCAATCGAAGCAAATTCTTTTGTTACGAAAGGCTTCATCTGACATGACCAAGATAGTTCTTTCAACCAAGGAGTACTTCTCTGGTCAGAGGTCATGGCAACTCGCAACTGTTGCATCATACCAAGAGTACGCCTTGATTGTATGGCTTCTTCCACCAAATCCATCTCAGAAGATTTTGCAGCAATAGTTACTGCCATTTGCACTTCATCCTGGATACTATTCTTTTGATCACGTTTAGACATGATATTACCAATTTCCACAAACAAATATGTTCCAGAAACAATGCCATCAACACGTTGCTTTACAGAATCAAAACTTTGCCCGAAAATATAATAGTCCAATCCTTGGATCCGGGAATACTTTGGTAAGTTCCTTATTTCTTCTTGAATTGCCGCATACTCCGGAAGTTCACTCCGTCCCTTTGCAAAAAGCTCGAGCACCTTATTATGGTTCGGGAACTGAGCATAATATTTAAGAATCTCGAAAATCATATTATTTGTTTTATTAATGATATTGGTAAGCCCGTATTCTTTGCGATATCCACAACTGGCATTTCTGCAAATCCCATGCTTTGTACCGCTTCTATCAGTTTCTTACGCAAAATCGTAAGATACTTGATTATGTTCATTTGCTCAATCGTAGAAATATCTCCCAACCCATCATTGCTCAAGTTATACAGCGATTCGAGTGCGCCAGTTGTTATAGGACTTCTCTTTTCACTCTCACCCGCAACCAAGATCCGAAACTGTGTCTTTGAAAACAAATAATTCACAAATGACGAAAAATTAAATGCAATGCTTTGCAAAGTTTCATCGGATAGCCTTTCAAATGATTTAGCTAACGCATGTGCAGATTCCGACTCATACACTCCTGGATGATATAAAATAGAGGCAAGTAGTGGCAACATCTCTTTGCTACAGCCTAATAGAGAGCGGGCTTCTATGAACTGGAGTGCAGTAAGAGAACAAGTAAGTTGATTAAAACCAGTATCAATAATATATCCAGGATACAATTTTCCTTGGATGGATACATAAGGAATTAGTTGCACACAAAAGCAACTATTCAAAACGAACTTATAATCCAACTTTGCGAGATATCGAGCGATTGGTAACTTCAGTCTCTCCGGAGGCGTTTTCTTTGCTTTTAAATAATCGTCTTTGGATAACTCCTGAAGAGCAGCATCCTGATCCGGATACGTAACACGAAAAATGAAGTCTACTTGTTCTCCTAACCAGGCAAGGTTAGACCAAGTTTCCTCATCCTTACATTGCATCAACCGTTGTGAATCCCAACCCATCGCACGACAAACGTGATTAATTTGCAGCATCCCTGGTGACAGCTTCCCCTTTGTGACTAAATCCATATCTGCCATAATTCCCTCAAACAGTCCTGGAGTCAGTTCTTCCCATGCGTTTGGTATCCCAAACTTATCCTGATGTATATAAAACTCGATCATGGCATTAATTGTATTTTATCTTCCGGTCGATTAAAGGAAGTCTCAGTCTCAATATCAGTACTCTGCGGATCAGATAATAATAAGTCGATATCTTTAATCAGACCGTTCGCCTGATCCTGTAACTGTGCAGATAAAGAAAGTAGTCTTTCCTGTTCATCTCTTCCGGATCTGCTTACTTTTGAATCATCAAAAAGATTCCGGATAGTGGATGGAAATTCTAAAATATCAAACCTGGTTAAGGCAACGGCTACAACTTTTTTCGCAAGCGCCCGATTTATAAGAGATAAAACAGAAGGCTTTTCCTTGGCACGATCAAGGTAGCCAGCTAAATTTTCCTCCAATACTTCTATCTGTATTGGGATACAGCGAAAGAAGAAAAGATACGATAAATCAATGCAGTATAACAAATCGAATTCTTCTGTTGTCTTTATCTGCAGTTTATCAAGCATCTTATAATATCTGGTATCTTCCCATCCTATATCCTTTGTACTATTCAGGAGCGCAATGAGCGAATCCATTGCATTGTAGTAATTCTCATAATATGCTCTTCGTATGGCTTCTTGCTCAGACTTGTAGATGTCAATATTCGCTTTACGCTTACGAAGAACATCAAAAACGGTATCATTGGCCATCGTGAGATTAGCCAGTGCAGTCCGGAGATGATCGTATAAATCACCCGCACCTTTTTTAATGATATTATTATATACAGAAACACTCACAATATTCGCTATTCTCTTATAAGCGGTAACCGCATGACTATTAAGCAGCGAAAGGTTTGTGTTCGAGTCAATACCAGGAACAAACTCCGCAAATCCGGAGACATCTGTAAATAAGTCTTTCAATATCATGATTGCTGTTTATTTAGTCGTTGATCAGGAGTTACTTCTTCTTGCCGGCTAGGGGTTTCACGATAAAATCCAAAACGAAATCCTTTCTTGTACAATTCGGGAAAATTTATCTGAATAGCCATATTAAAAGGTTCGGAACAGATTTCATCATCCGGAGTTAACGACATTAAGTAAATCAAATAATTATAATAGACATCAGCACCTGACTTCGAAATGACCCCATCCTTGGATACACTAGATATAGACGAATCAAGACCAACAGAAGAAAGTAGTACTTCATCAGCACGCTTGTCATAAGTAATAAGAGCATCAATATACTCTTTGTACTTCAAATCTAATACCTCAAACTTCCAACGTTCTTCTTCGCCGGATCCGGTTTTAAAGCTAATGGTAGCATAAGCCTTTCCCTGATTATCCGTTCCGGAAAGATACTCACTAATGTTACGAAGTTCCTGCTTGAGATACTTTAGAAGATACGATTCTTTATAGGTTGTTCCGATTTCAAGCCCATTATAGGTCAGAAGAGATTCGTTTTTTCTTTTCCGCTCCATGTTCTCATTACATATTTTGGTAATTTGTGCACGCTTTGATTCAACCCAAGCATTCGGGATAATGATATGAATCTTAGCGGCCAGCGAATTTTTTAAGAAAGAGTTTATGTAATAAGCTGTATCATTTGAGCCTTTGATATAAGCTTTTGTGCCTTCATGAGTTTCATTTACCCCATAAAATTCACTAACCGATTTTTCGCGATGGTGAGATATTGCCGCCCATTTGATATTCCGAATATCATTAAGTGTCAGGCGAGGATAAAACAAATATTTAGAAACACCATAACTCCATCGCCCAACTGCAATATGAGTGAAGTCCTTATAATTGATTAACTCAGTAACAACATCTTTTTTCTGTGTAGCCAACCGGCATCGTCTGTTCTCCATCAACTCAAGACCTGCTACCGGGCGTTGTTCTCCAATACGGTTACCAAGCGTCATCCGCCATTTTACAAAGTAGTCACGGAAGTAATAGTAGTTCTTGATATTTCCCTTGGCTACTTCTTTGTAATCAGACTCCAGACCACGGTCTTTCCAGGATTCAAGCCAGGCTGTAATCTCCGGACAATCCACCCACTCCTTTACAAGTTTCCCGTCTTTTATGCTTTTGATGTATATAGCCGGGCCAAGTCCATAAAGCATATTGACCTGTTTGGTTATCAATCGAGGCAATAAACGGTTCTTCTTGATATCGTTCTCTACCTCTTCGCACTTCATGTTATTAGCTCCACGTGAACACACATTGAATCCTCCAATTGACTGCCAATTGTAGTCTACAGGAAGAATTGTATTTGAATTAACGAATCCCGGCTCCTTTAGCCCTTCCGTTGGATTCGTACCTAATTGAAAGGAAATGACATTACCATTCTCTGCATAGTAACCATAATTTCCCAGCATCTCTACACTATCACTCATAACCAGTCTATTTTATGCAATTTATATCCATCTTGAGGAAATCCCATGTAGCGAATAAGTATTCGATAGCACATTTTGGGATCACCATTCCCATCATTAAAGAGAAAGAAGTTCTCACTATCAATACTGAACCTTTCCTCTGGAAGTTGCGTTCGGAATGTACACCCTTCCTTCACTGCCAACTTCTCGGAAGCCTCCCCCTTTTGCCTAGAGTAAGGGAAGAAGGCAATGGTGAAGCAGCCATCTGGTAACTTTGATATCTCCTTTGCCCATTGCAGTGCACTTATGCCTGTCATCGTCGTTTCCATGCCCGAAATTATCGTTTTTACCCCCCTCCTGAAAGGACGCTCCCAGGGGGCTGTCATATTTCCTGACAAATGCATTTTTTTGCACCTCAAACCGCTTTTTCAGCGGGGCGTGGAGAATTTAGCCTCACAATTTTTCTAATTTTGGTTTTCAAAATGTCTTTTCCCTGAAAACCTGTATTTTAGATATAAAAACGATGTCAAAAGCATACTATTATACAAGATACGGCATTAACTATATCACTCTAGTATCCACATTATACCCCTATATTCTCGGGCAAATCATCCGGGATATTCCTTAATTCACCTTGTATTCTGTCACCATATAGCCCGAAAAGTAAGTAGATAAGTGCAGATGGAAGTTGTGTTGTTAGTCCTGCTTGGTGTTTTAACGCCACTTTAACTTCAGAAGATTTATCTAATTCAATACGCCCATCCGTTTTCTTTAAAGGTGATAGTGGAATGGCACTACAAAGGTTCGGACATTCATTCTCATCTATCCGACATACGGGTAATGCATTACTTCGCTCACCAAACAAGAGCAATAAAAGTTTAAATTGCTGCCAGTGATAAATAGTGGACTGTCCTTCGTTCATAAGTTCAACAGAAAACCCGTAACTTTCTAATTCTCTTTTCAATATACGAGCATCTGATGTTATTTTTTCAAGGTCTTCCCGACGTTTATTAGCTGCCCGGTCATGATAAAGCACAATCCGTTTATTAATTGCGTCAGTTCCGAAAAACTCAAAGATTTGCTTTGCCAGCTCCGGCTGTTCTGCCGGATAGTAACAAGTGAATTCTTTTAGGATCCGGAGTTCATGGCCATAATCTTTCTCTTGAGCAGCAACAATACTAGAGAAGTGTCCGGGGTCGTAACCAAGAAGAATCCGTTCCCGTTTATCGTAGTACTTCAGATACTTGGAAGTTAAAACAAAATGCTCACGTAAGTCTAATTTCAAGATTGATTCATAGCGATATCCATCAGAGAATTGATGTTTGTCCTTCCGGTAGTTTGCAAAGAATTTGTTAACAACCTCCTTCTTACGAATAGCACAAATAGAAGTCAGAAATTCATCAATATCAAGTGATTCAAGCTGCGTGCGAAAAAACTTGGGACCTAATATATCTTTGTTTGCAAAAGAAGAAGCACGAATATAATAACTTGCATTTCTACGCATATCTGCAAGACGTGGTTTCCAAGCCGCTAGGACACGTTTTGCTTTTTCTGTTTCTAAACGCAAAGCTTCAACGATAACAGGATTCTTTTCCTCTCTCATCCGGAGATTATTACGGTATATTTTATACAGAGCTGCATGCAGATATAAAGAGGCTGATGCTATTTCGTCAATAAGAGCCTGATTGACATTGTTTTCATACTCTTCATACCAATTATCTTCTCCTAAATCCAAACGAGCTGTATCCGACACCCCTGTTATTCCCTGATAATAATGGGACATACGAATAGAAGCCGAAGAACCACGTAAAGACGGGAACAAACGAGTCTTTAACTTCTCTCCTTTATTGTGTTTCATTTCCTCTACAAAGGCATGAACACCACTTCGACCAGCAACGGATTCCGGCTGATCAGAACTCACCATCTGAAGATGATGTCCATTACGAAATAAGATACTATGTTTTGGATATGCGATCGGATATCGAGGTTTTCTGAAATGAGAAGGTATTTTTGTTTCTCCCACGATGTAATCAATACCATATTCAAGCATGGAACGTCGTCCATCACCAACCGGTTTGGAAAAATACGCTTGAATATTAGGCCATACATTCGTCATTAGAGCCACATATGTTTTATGAACCAGGAATGAAAGCTCTCCAGGCATATCATTTGCGACACGGATGATACGTGGTCCCATTACCCCTTCTGTTTTACCCGTCGCACGACCGGCTTCTACAATGAGCACATTTGAGTCGATTAGATTCGCCTTAATCTGCATCGCATTTTGATAGCACTCTTCAAACGAAGCTGTCAAATCTAAAGCTGTAGCATTAGCACTAAGTGATTGCGATGATTGTGAATAAAGTTCTATACCCATATTATTCCCCCATCTCTTCAGGTTCTATAATTTCCGCTTCCTGAATATCGGCATCACGCAGCAAACGTTTTTTATCAGCCTTTTCAACAGGAAGAGAATCTATAAGATTGATATAAAATCCTTCATTGTTCTTACGTGCAATCTCCTTGATTGACTTCTTCTGAAAACCGAGATCTTCAGGAGTAAGATTCGGAGAAATAAGAAAGACAATGCCAAGATCACGATCCGCTTCGGCTATTTCCGAGGCCCTACGTCGACATTCCAAGGCCGCATTATAACATTTCTCCTGTGTCTTGTAATCTCCCCTTACAGCGCATAATTTCGCCAAATCCTCGTATTTGTCTGCATAATTAGACTCCCAAACCTTGATAGATACATTATTATCGATATTAAAGTAATTTATGGCAGCATAGATACGGGCCTTACAAGTCCGCTCATCAATATTAATCCGTTGAGAAGCATTAATCCTCTGCCGTAATAACTTGGCTGCACGAGTGATATTCCTCTCATATTCAAATATCTCTGCTGCCCATTGTAGCTGCTTTAAAAATAGCCGAATTTCCTCCGGGATCCCAGAACAACTTCCAGTCGTTAGGAATTCCGAAATCAGATCCGGATGTATCTTATCAAGGTGGTCTAATTGTGTCATACTCCAAACAGTTGTTTTCGCAAGTCTAATTCGACACGTAAATTCTTACGTTCTTCCAAAGTGTTAATCGCATCAATGTCTCCAGCTTCTGCCTTCTTCGCAAGTTCTGCATCAATATTATATTCTCCAAGAGCACGCCCATTATTATATGCATCATAATACACGTCTCCAGAGAGGGTAATTCGGACAATCAATGCTAACTTCTCCTTACCACGAAGTCCAAGCAGACTGCAGATGCGTTGTGGAGTGTACCCGAGTGCGCCAAACGTGCGCACCTGGGATACATACTCCTCACCGATTTGAGTAATCTGATCTACATCAGAGGTAGGTGTCAATTCATTTTTCATGCAATGAGTTTTAATGTTTCTTCAGTATTCATCAATTCCCCTCCACGGATAAGTCGAACAGGTTGCTCTGGAAACATAGCCCGATATCGAGATACAGTAGCAGAGACATAACGTGGATCTATTTCTATCGCATGACAAATTCGATCTGTCTGTTGGCAAGCCATAAGTGTAGAACCGGATCCGGAGAAAAAGTCGACAACAATTTGTCCTGATACACTGGAGTTGCATATAGGATATGCCATTAGTGCAATTGGTTTCATTGTGGGATGGATCGCGTTGCGTTGTGGCTTATCGAAGTTCCAAACTGTAGTCTGTTTCCGATCCGAGTTCCAAAAGTGACCGGCTCCCGGTTTCCAGCCATAAAGACAAGGTTCATGTTGCCATTGGTAGTCCTGTCGTCCCATGACCATTGAATTCTTTACCCAAACGCAACATTGTGCAATTTTAAATCCAACTTTCCGGAGGGACGCCCGAAAATTCTCACCCTCACTATCAGCATGAAATACATAATAAGAGCCACCCGGTTTCAAGACTGAAAACATGACAGTAAAAACTTGGCGAAGGAAAGTGGCAAACAAATCGTTTTCCATCGAGTCGTTCTGAATCGTCAGTTCATCTTCTGTCGCTCCTTGGTAAGCAACATTATATGGAGGATCCGTCACAAGTAAGTCAGCATATTGGCCATTCATTACTGCAGATACGTCCGCTTTGGAACGACAATCCCCACACATCAATCGGTTATCTCCTAGTAACCAGATATCACCAGGCTGGGCAAAAACGGAACCAGGAGAATCTTCATCACCTGAAGGAATAGAAAATTCAATATTATCTTCCTGAATGCCTTCTGATTCATGTTCCTGGGTAAACAAAGGAGTCGCAATAGAATAATCGACAGCTTTCACTTCATAACTGAGGTTAAAACGCTCCATCGTATCAGTATCTATATTGTACTTTTTAAAAAGTAATGTATCAGGATTCTTTGTGGCAAACTCCGAATTATAAGCTGCTATTTCTTCTACAGCCTCTTTTTTATCTGCAGCAAAGATTGGTTCGTAAGGTATTTCAGGTATTGTAAACCCTGATTTTCGCAATGCTAGTAATGCTTTGCGTCTCTGATGTGCATCAATGATCCACAATTTTCCATCCGGATCCTTCCAGGCTTTAAATGCATACTTGAAACCACGGGTGATAATAAGCATCTGTAGTTTCGATAATTTATCAGGATCCGATTTCTTAAAATCCTCCTGAAGCTCTAAGAACGAATCCAGCGGGGCAGTCGGCAAACTACCCAAATTAAACACTTCTATTAGCTTTTCCATAATCTATTTTGATTCTTCGAGAATTGATTTAAATAAGGCTTCTCGGTCACGAAACCGGCGAAGGTGTTCTTTATCTTGCGACCGTTTGTCTTTACGTTCAGGCCGCTTTAGAAAAGATTCGTATCTGCGAATGTTATCGGAGCAATTCTTATACCGGCGAAGGAATTCCAAGGGATCGGATGCTCGTAAACGTTTCAGTTCAGCTCTTTCCGACCGATGAACAATAAGCGGATGCTTATACCGGAACATTCCAGTATCGTTGTACGTTTGCAGCTCGGAGAATGCCAGTAAGTTCCGGATCCGGAGTTCAGCCATATCGATGACTGCACGCCTGGTTGGTTCCTTATCTAACAATTCATCGAGCTGCTTCATTTTTTTCCAAGTCAGCACACGATCATTATACAGTATCGTAGCTATTTGGACGTTTTCGTCTTCGAGGTTTTCCCAGTCGATTTGCGAGTACTCTTCGTGCTTTTGCTTTTTGGAGCTACCTTGGTAGGTTCTTTTTTTTTCTCTTCCTCCAGGGATTGTTCGGCCTGTTCCGCACGCTCTTCAGCTTCCACCCTTGCCTCTTGTTCCGTTTCAAGCTCCTCTTTCAGTTCCTGATTCTCTTGTTCTAAAACTTCAGCTTGTTCCTCCGCTTGAGATGCACGTTTCTCTGCCTCTTGCCTTTCCTGCTCACGAAGCTCCGCCTCAGCCTGTTTTTCGTAAATCTCAGCATCGATCTCAAAAGGGTTCTTTTCTTCTTGTACAGAAGTGCCCTTTGTCCCTGGCTCATTTTCCAAACAAGTTGCTGTGTTTCCGTCTGATAGAATCTCTGCTCCAGCACATGTTCCACCGGTATCAAGTATATTTTCCGCTCCAGCTTCTTCTTTAGCTTTTTCTATTTCACGACGATTTATCCGGATGGCTTCCTTTGACTTTAAGTCTAGCAATGTATAAAGGATGTCATCTGCATAACGTTGCGGGTTACGGGCAAACATCTTGAGTTTAGGATGTGCCGGAGCAGATACCTGCAGCAGATTTAAATCTGCTGCAGCTGCTGCTACATTACGTAACTCATTAAAATATTTAGTTTTTTCTTTAAATCCGTACATAACCTACGCTGTTTGAATTCGACTTCCAGAGACTTCAATAAGAGTGGCAGGATCCAGGACTCGGAATGTAATGGAAGAACCGGCCTTTGCAGTCCATGTTGCTCCATCTTCCAATATAAACGTCGTTCCGTCCGCAATTGTAGCTGCCTTATCTGTTCCACTACCGGTAAAGGTAATATATCGACCTTTATCATTATTTGTCAAACCTGATACTGTCTCAATGGCATAAGTGGCAGCTGTTCCATTTGGTATCTCATAAGAGTTGCTTGTAGTTTTAATAGCCAGATCTTTAGTCCCCGCTGCATGCACCTCTGCTGGAGCTTTTACAATATCACCAACATATTTATAGTACTGTGTCACAGAAGTACGTTCAAAAGTGAAGGTTATATAACGGCCATCTTTGTCATTTTTTGCTTCATAAGTTTTCAATACCATTGGCCTATCATATTCTCCTAAGATATACCATTGATCTTCACCTATCTCTTTAAACAGAATCACAAACTTGCCACCGGCATGCTCTTCTATAAAATTCAGAAGCTGGTCCCGCATACCTCCCATAATTGCTACGAATTGGTTCGTTCCACTTGTTGTGATATCACCTTTTTCACCATTACCCACATAAGTTGGAATATCATGGGCCTCAAAATATTGCATGTATTGTCCGGGAAGCATTGGTAGTGTCGCGACCTCACGATTAACATTAGGCTTGGGGAATTTCACATCCGGATTGATTTGATGAACATCAACCAAGTAAATCTTATAAGCTATATTAGAGCCATGAGTCACTTTGTCAGATACGTCATCTACGCTACCAATGGCCATCATAGAAGCCAAAGAAGTTCCTGAGAATCCTGTCATGCAAAACATTGAATGATCAGGATCCAGGAGCATACCAACAACAAAAACAATGGCAAAAAGAAGTGCAAGAGATAAAAAGAGCTTTACCTGCATTTTACGTGCATATTGATTCCCTTTCTTATAAGGGTTACTAATTTTTTTAGCTTTCATATAATATCAATTTTGTAATTAAGAAAAGGGGTAGGCAGAACTCCCACCCCCTGAAAACAAACACCTATAAAAAACTGAAAAGAACTATCTTACTCCAGGAAGATTCGGTTGCAAAACTGCATTGATTGTACGAACTCCCCCCACGCACCGTTCCAGTTCACGGAAATTACCATCTTTATTTAAAAGAACAAGGATGTAATCTCCCTCTTTTGTCGGAGTATAGTTTGCTGTGATATCGGCAAACTTTCCGGACTTAGAAATAGTAGAAGCGTTAGTTTTAGATCCACATTCAATAAGATACCCAACACCTGCTTTCGCATTTTTAATATCAGTGATTGCAGTTGCTTTTGTATTCTCTGAAGTAACCTGCCAAAAGCCTTGTTTCGCATCAATAACAGTTGCATCAACTGCCACATCGACAGAAGGTTTATTCATGAATATCTGCTGCCATTCATAGTTATTTTCAACTAGTTCTTCGTGCGTTTTGAAACGACGTCCTAAGAAAGCAGCTGCAGTACCTTCTTTCCAAGTTGACCAGCACTTTACCATCTCCATATCGTCCTTAGCTTTAAAGGCCATCATTTCTCCCGGAATATATTCTAAGAACTGGATATTCCCCGGTATATCGAGGAACATAAGGCAACTTTGCCCCAGATAAGGAAGCCATTTGATATGAAGTGTTGTATCAGGAACAACATTCAAATAGCTATCAGGACCGGTAAAATCAAGATCTTTGCCATACCGTGCCCGACAACCTTCTTTCCACCAAGTCTGATGCAAATTATTAAGGTAAATAACATGCTGATCCAGATCCATGTCCTCCGTACATTTTTCAATAATATCAGCAACAAACTCCTTAACTGCATCCACCATATTCTCTTTAGTGTAAGAGCGATAAGTTACATCGTCGTGCAAGAGAATTTTATTCTCGTGATGATAACGAATCAGCGTATAAATGAGTCCCGTGGAAGCATTCAGGAAATGAGATGGAACACCTTTTTCCGGAGTGGCGTAGATTCCACGAATTCGACGCTTGTTTTGTTCAACCTGGGCTGTTTCCAGAGTATTGACAATACAATATTCAATCAAAGACCACTTGATCGGATCAGAGCCTTCTTTATTGAGGTAACCAATATACATTCGTTCCAATTTCTTCATTGGCCCGAATTTCATCTTAATCATAGCGTCATCAACATGGCCCATCTCATTTTCGAGCTTCATGCCGCCTTTCCAGACTTCACCTTCTTGCCAACCTTGAGAAACTTCATCAAAGAAAGTATTGAACACAAGGTCATGATCCTGCACGCCATATCTCACCGGGAAGAATTGAGTTAACTCACGTTTCTTTAGGACATGGGCGATTAATGCATCCTGACGACGAATTACGTATTGATCACCGACTTTGGCATCGTCAACTCCCGAAAGATCCGTTGAGAACTCACCTGCAGCAAGCTTTACCGGATCGAGTAGATGATTCTTATTCAAATATTCATAACGCCGAGCAAGAGATTTTGAGAAAACAGCCACTTCCTGAAAGAAAGCTTTCTCTTCACCATCCTCTATATTAGTAGAGGAGTAATCAGGGTTTTCCGTAATCTTGTTCCAACGTTTCGACATATCAAACATAGGAGCTTCAATGCCAAACAAATGTTTTGCAGTAGTGCCGGGTCCATTAATTCTCATAGTTACAGGAGTTCTTACCACTGCAGATGGAGCATCGGCTGCAGTTTGATCAGACATTTGTTTCACTAAATTCTGTAATTCACCATTTTGCTTTACTACGCTCCTGGCTAACTCGATAACACCTTCCGGTGTAGCTTCAGGCTGATTAAGCGACTTTTCCTCCTTTTCAGCCGAATTATTAGCAACTGCAGGAGGAGTCACAACACCGGCCAAAAGCGATTGTAACTGATTCATTTCATCCTGCGACATTTGCTGTTGCTGCTGTGCCGAATCCGCCTCCATATCTTCACGAAGATTTGCCTGAAATTCTTTCTGATAACGAGTAGCAATTGCTACAATGTCTTCAGATGTTAATTGCTTAGCCGTTGCCTTATCTGACAGCTTCAGAAGTTGTAAGACATTTCCTAATTTTTCTCTAAAGTTCATAATTAATTGATTGTTAAATTAGACATACTGATTTATTTTATTTCGGATGGAAATGCTATCCAAGTATTCCTGCCCACGCATGTTTGCCTGAACGATGGCTTCAGGAAGGGTCATCATGGAATCAATCAACCCTTTATCAATCGAATGTTGAGCATCAAATGTTTCACCTTGAAATACCGGATCATCTTCAGGGAGATTGGCTAGTTTAGGACGAGATGATTTTACTTCGTTTAAAAATTGAACGGTAAGTGGATCAAGAACTTCTTCAATATATTGTTCCGGGTGGCCAGTACGCAAATCTTCAAATTTCTTATTCTTGAGTGGAGATAGACTCGATTTCTCCTGAATGAGTTTTATTCCTAACTTTTCATAGTAAGCAGAGAAGTCGTAAAAGCTGATCATAGTACCAATACAACCGATTTGATCATTCTTCGTTAGCGTATGTATGCCATTAGCACTGTGACAAGCAATGTAATAGCCGGCAGAAGCGCAATACTGCTCAACTAAGACCTCCACAGGTTTCTTGAGAGAACGCATTGTTTCTGATAACCGATCTAAATACCAAGCTTCCCCCCCACCAGAGTTAATATGAAGGAAATGCACAGATATTGAAGGATTATTCTCTGCAGCAATCAAATCCCTCTCAAATTGTTTCGAGGAGAAATACCAGGATGAATTAGATGTAATTGTACCCCATATACGGTGATAAGCTATTGAGCCTTCAGGTAGTTCCTCTGATGAGAAATCATTAGTCAGGCTTATACTCTTAAGTTCTGCAGTACATGCTATTTCTCTTTTAAGTTTAGCCACTGCTTTATCTACCTGGCCTTTATATGTCGGAGGATCCGATAAAAAGAAAAAAGATCCTGGCACTGGATTCTTTTGATCCAGGAGGGGAAAACATTCCATCATGGCAGCAGCATAAGCTTCTGCCGTGATGAAGAGTTTCGATGTAATAAGTAAGTTACGAAGAAATGTCCTATTCATTGTAGCGCATCTTTTCAGCGAAGATAGTTCGTCGAAAGAAGGCTATGAAGGACCGTTTACATACATGAAAATGGGGAACTAAGCATTTTACAAGATATTTTCAAAGTTGCAGTGTTCAAGTTTGCAGAAATTGAAACCAAAGCCGGGATATCATCCGTACCTATTACAACATCACTTTCTGAAGAATCACGCAAATAAACAATAGCAGATCTAACAGTGGAAAATTCCCGAAGAGTATCCACATCCGGAGTTTCAATCGTAATATCTTTGCTACAATCGAACAATTTTCCAGATGCCGATTCAGCAATAGTAGGAACAAAAGAAAACGGATCAGCAAGAAAATGATATTCTTCTTTCTTCATTCTTCCTATAGGTTTCACTCTTAAATAGATAGATAATTCTCTCATAATCATATAATTATTTGGTATTCAACAAGTTCGCCACACAGCAGACATTTTTTCGCCATTTTGGGACAAAAAAGGCAGTTCGGTCGGCTATTTTTCAGCCATTTTTTAACCTCTTTTTATATTCTCGACGTATTTTCCTTTTGCGTATATTTTCTCTCCACCGATAGAAGTTTTTTAAAAGCGCATCCTCAGAAATAGAATCAATACAATACGAACACAGGAAATGATGCACAACATCTAGGTTGTTTAAAAGGTGTCCATTCATATCATTTTCATCCATCGCAGTGTGAAGTTCACGGTTAAACATCCGCCGCACTTCTTTCTCTATCAACCGCACGGAATTAGGAGAAAGGAAATTATAAACTTCAGGATCCTTTCCAATTCGTCTTTCAGGAAGGATAAACGTCAGATTACCATTATCAACAGGAGATTGATTCTTTTGCCGTTTGGCCATCAACGTCCATATTGTATGATAAAGGTCTGTATTGTCTGGTATTCTGAACGCTTCTTCAGAACCATTATTATACTTTCCACGTAAGTATTCAGCCAAATATGGCTCAATATTAATACTAGTCGTAATCATAGTCTTTTCAGTCAAAGGATATTTTTGAAATACTTTTATTGATTTTTGCTTCCAACCGTCCAACCGTCCAACATCCCCTATTACCAAACAAATACTAGTCTAGTTATCAGCTATTTAATATTATAAGGATAATATTGAATGACTGTTGGACGGCGTCCTACACATCCAACATAAGGTTTTTAAGTGCCATTTTGTTGGACAGGTCATATTTTATTCTGATGGAATGTAGAAAACAGTAAATCCAACATGTCCAACAACGTCCAACCGAACAACAGCAATGTTGGATATATATATACTACTTTAATAAGATATATACTACTATACTACAGGCATTTAGATTTTAAAAAGTTTTTAGGTGTTGGACTGTTGGACTGTTGGACGCTATGTTTTGAAAATTATCTTTTCAAAATTACAGTCTCTTTGCTTTGCATTTTTTTAAAATTTAGGGGGGTCGGGGGATTGGAGGTGATATTCATAAATGATAGGATTGAACACTATTTGAAATGTCAGCTTTATTATAAAAAGAATACTCCTCGACCGGCAGAGCTGGCAGAGGAGTATAAGGCAGAAAATACATCGAACTAAAATGGTAATGGTTGCTTATTATTGTCTGCAGATTCAGAAGGAAGTTCACTTCCAGAACGTCGTAAATCAATATCATACAATTCCCGGAATATTTCATAGTTTAAAGCAATACAGCTAGAATTAGTAAACCTCTTCTCAATCTTTCGAACCATAGTATTATCAACCGCTGCGCCATCTCCGGGATTGCTATTCTCATATCCACCTCTAGGAACCTCTACAACTTCATGCCAATTGAAGCGCCGTGCATGCACACACCCTATATAACTCGGATGAGATCTAAGATTCTGCTCAATGGTAGATTGAGTTGAATCCTCGTTGTTATAAGAGCTACGAGCGAACTGTGTATAAATAGCACTCAAGCGCAAGAATAAGATTTTGGTTCCTGCAGGAAATGCTATTTCCTTCTTCTCTCCTCCAGGAGTCTTAATAGTTATTTTATCAGGTGTATCAATAGTGAAATCTCGATTCTCAATAATTGCCTTTGTATCAATCATTACATCCATTGCTTTAAAGAAAGTAGCAAGCTTATCAGTCTTACTAATCAGTTCAACCTGGAACTTTATTTTGGCACAAGCTATCTTAAAAAACTCTTTGTAGGAAAAAGGCAGATTCATTTTGGTATGGCTTTCGATTAGCTTGCATGTTGCTAAAAAGAGTGATGCTGTCTTCATCAGACGATCTATCTCACCGACATTGTGCAGCTCGATTTTCAATTCATCATAGGCTTGCTGCTTGAGCGTCCTGAAATGCTCCATTACTAGTGGCCTAAGCTTTAATATCTCCAAAAGTACATTCGAAAGCCCTATTTTGTTAGGATCCTCAATATCCTTGAGTTGATTAAACATATCAACCTCCTCCTGAGTACGATTCTTGGGCTTAGGGACCTCACATACTATGATACGGGACATTAGTGCATTATCATCTCTTTGCGGTGTTTCCTGCCCACACAAGACTACGGGAGCATATACCTTATCATTTTCTATTTCTTTGCCTGACGTACCTTTTCTTTTTTGCCGGCCATCACCATCATAAACAATTCCCTTCAATGCCTGAAACTTGGCATCGGATATATCTTTATTATTATACTCATCCAAGACTACCGGAACATCTCTGAAGGTGCTCATCAAAGTAGACATAGCAGCATCTGTACCAATATTGAGGTTAAAAATAGGCACTTTCGGAGATATGAATAAAGAACGAATGGAAATTGCAATTTGTGTTTTGCCTGAAGACATAGGTCCCATGAAAAAAGGAGCGGTGAATAACCGGTCAATGCTGTGTATATTACTACGAAAAGCGCACATTATAGCAAAAAGAATGGCCCACTTTCCATTATCATTGATTTTGTACACCTGATCCATCAGAGAGGCCCATTCGTCAAAACTGCATTGTTTTTCGTCAGGAATATCTTTATATACTAACTGAGAAATAAGTTCGTATTTATCTGATTGCCGGCCGGATCCGGCATATATAGTAGAAAAAGCAGGGAGGTAATAGTTTTTATTATTATGGGTTACAACACCGAGTTCATTGACTGGTTCAAAACGGGGCTGTTCATCCACGACGTGGAATATCCCATTTGAGAAGGCAAAAAACATATTATCTTCCCGGCGTGATGCCCCATCGGTTTGTTGATTGCCATAAGTCGTAATCTCGGAACAGGTAATAAAATGGCGGGACATGTATTCTCGTATTTTAGTCCAGTGTTTTTCTTCTCCAGACGTGAAGTTCACAGCTTCCAACTGGATCAGTTCTTCTTCTATTGTTGCTTTCTTCAAAAGTGCTCTGGATGGAACCTCAATGTAAAGTGGAGTCTTATAATACCTCCGATTTATCTTAAGTACCCGTTTATTAGCTTCTTTGTCATCTGAATAGATATGGAGCAAAGGAGTCATGAAAAAGTCTGCAACCTGCAAATGTCCTCCTTTCTCTTGGCGGAACATATAGCAGACAGGCTCGCCATCCTTATTCAATTTAGGATAGAAACCACACTGTTTATACATCGCACCGTATTCTGGATTATCATCAACATAAACAGGAAGTTCATTCGGATCATAATCTTCTTCCTCGTCATCAGCCCGCTGCGCATTGATAGCCATCCGAGATTTTCTTTTGGCCAGATATGGTTTTAAAATCTCGTTAAAGTCTGTTTTACTGAGTAGAAGGTGTTCGTGAAAGAATTTTGTATTTACTACTCGAACTGAATCCTCTGCATAACTAATCAGATCAGCACAACGCTCAATAAAAGGAGTACTCTCACCTGGATACAGTTTCAAAAATGCTTTATGCAAATAGACATAGTATTTTATAAACGTATAAATCTTATCTGACCGTTGGACTTCTCTGTTATAACCTTCTTCATCCTCCTCATCTTCCACTGGCTGTTCTCCTTCAGGAACAGTCACTGTTATATTTGTCATACCGGCACGGTATAGCATCGCCACAGCTGAAAGATAATCCGATTCATCACCATCTTTATTTATAGACAGCCCTTTGCTATCCGTTGTAAAAAAGGCACATTCACGGCGTATCGCCTGAATATCTGTCGCTGTTGGAACGCCATGCAGAAACAAAACAGGAGTATCTCCATATAATTTGAGGAATAAATCAAAGTATGGTGTAAGTACACATGGTTCTCCTTCATGGCGTACTTCCTTTATTAAGTCAAGGCCATAAACACCTGGTTTAACGCTCTCAATTTTAGGAGCATCCTTTACATTTCGAAGAATATCACGAATCTTACGTTCTATAAATTCTGTATTCAAATCGAACTTTTCAGATATTTTCCTAATATAATTCAATCGCAAAGTTTCTGAAGAAATACAGGCTATCAGATTACAAATAGTATCAAGAGCTTGTTCTTTTGATTCCGGATCATCAAAATCCTTTTCAAAGATACCCGCAAAATATGTGGCAAAATCAGTTCTCCGATTCATCAGCCATTTCGCTGTATTCTCCTTTTCTTCAGAAGCTATATTATCAGGATCCTTTCCGTCAGGAAGGAGAATACATTGCACTGTCAGTCCCGCTTTCAAAAGCTGCTCACAATTCCTAAGCGAAGCTTTTAAACCAGCGTCGTCCGAGTCATAGACAAGAGTTATGTTTTGAGTAAACCTAGATATCAATTTTACTTGCTCCGGAGTAAGTGCAGTCCCTGAACCAGCAATCGTATTTGTAACACCAGCAGCATGCATCGATAAAACATCAAATTGTCCTTCTACCAGATAGACATTATTCATGCGTCCAATCGCCCCACGTGCCTGTAATAATCCAAAGAGCTGTGATCCCTTTTTAAAAACTGGTGTGTCACCAGTATTATGATACTTACCGGCCTTTTCTTTTGGGACCACAAAACGTCCGCAGTAGCCTGTCACATTACCATTAAGATCAAAAAACGGGAACATGATCCGATCACGAAAGTTATCATAAATCCTCCCCTGTTCTGTTTTCTTCAGGACATCAACCTTCGTTAATATAGACTCGGAATAACCGGCTTTCAACATTTCTTGAGTAGCTAGATTTCCTTCAGGAGCATAACCTACAGCAAAGTCTTTTATTACCTTATCTGTTAGACGAAAGCCACGCTGATCAAGATACGCTTGTGCCTCTGGAAGATGTTTTTGAAAGAATATAGTAGCTCCTTTCAATGCGATCCGCATCGCTTCTATATCTTTCGCCTTACGCACTTCTTCGTCAGTAAGTTCCCTATTCTCCAGTTCAATGCCTGCCTTCTTCGCACACCATTCTATGGCTTCTGCGAACGACATATTTTCATGTTCCTGGATAAATTGAATGACATCACCTTTATGATCGCATACAAAGCATTTATAGGTTTGTCTATTTGGACTAACGAACATCGAAGGGTGGCTGTCATTGTGAAAAGGGCAGACACCAACGAAATTAGAGCCACTTCTTCTTAAAGAGATGAACTCAGAAATGACATCAACAATATTCAGTGCCGATTTTATCCGCTCAATTTCCTCTTTACTTACCATAATTATTCTTCATTAAACATATTTAATTGCCTTGCTTCGAATGCTTCTTGGAGAGTAAGTCCAAAATATTCGGAAAGCGCAACGTATTCTTGTTGGGTAACCTGTTTGCGGCCATAATAAATGTCCCAAAAACGCATCTGGTTAATGTTTACTTCACTATAAAATTTCCGTGTTGGAGAAAAATTCTCCGGATGACGAAACTTGATACGTAACATCTCTTGTACCAGGTTACGTTTTACCGTTTGGCCAACAACTATCTTCTTACGATGCATAAATAACTTAACGGCTAATGGTGAACGATTGACATGTTCGGCCATCTCTTCCAACGTTTTTTTACCCACGTTTTCCCGTACATAATTTTCTTCTTCCTCTTTCCACTTACCGTTGTTCATACGATTCTTTCCTCCATACTTGGGTAAAATCTTCATTAAACTCATATTCCGGATGCCTGTATATATAAAGGCAACAGAATTTTATAAATAACTCCTGATTATCCGACGGCACCTCCAATACATCATAATACCTGTTGATCCCCAACTTATCAAGTGATGTATTCACAAGAGCTTCAAATTTGAAGAATTCTTCCGGACCTAGAAGAGACAAATATTGATATACCCAGATCCAATTTACAATTTTGAACTTTTCTAAACTCTCTTTCATAGTTACAGCATTTCCTTTTCAGTTTCCTTCAGCTTATTAAACTCCACAATTGTCTGTAAAGGAAGATCATATCTTCTTTGCCGGGTGTTAGATCGCAAAGAAAAACAGCGGCCAACAGCATCCCATCGGAACTTCTTCTCTTCAATTACCGTTTGCCGATTCCCGAATATGGTCACCTTCTTAGGGATCTTAACTCGTCCTTCAACTTTACGGACTTCCTGGGAGTCTTCGTATTGCATAATCTTATCAATTACATACCCACATGAGAGCATGGTCTGTTCAAAAATATCCTTTGTATGCATACTCTATTTATTTAATTATTGGATAACCATATGTTATATCAGGTGGAAAAGAATTGATATCATTAGTAACTCTACTATTCCATTCTTTTTCCACATTAGAAATTGCCTCCAGAACCTTTCCTAAAAGAGCTGCTGGGATATCCTCACAGCAGGGATCAATAAAAGATACAAGTCCTGTCTCATCTATACGATACCGTACAAGAAGCTGCTTACGGTCATCTATTTGTTTCCTTCTGCTCATATTAAAATTTTCATGTATAATTTTTATTTTCTAAAAAACCTATCACCACTAATCGACCGTGCTGTATCATCGCCACTTAACCGGATGTACCGGAAAAAGTTTTGCTCACTGCGATGCCCAGTTAGCTTCATTATCTCAAACGTTTTCATTCGTCCTGTCAAATACATGTTGGTAGCAGCACTCCTTCTTGCTGTGTGACTACTTATCAACTCCCATTTTTCACGAGTAACAGTAAACAACTTCCCGCCTTTGGTGAATGAGTAAGTAATCAAGTCATTAAGGCCAATCTCTTTCATTATCACCTTCAGATATTTATTGAAGTACTGGATACACAAACCGCAGGGGAGAATACCGTCATACTTTTGAAATATTTCTTTCACATAATCATGCGCCGGAACCTTAACATCTACGTTCGTTTTTTTAGTACGAATCATGATATAATCATTTATTAGGTTTTGACTTGTCAACCTTGAATAATCAGAGTAGCGCAAAGCAGTCAAACAGCCCAATACAAACATATCCCGAATTCGTTCTTTTGCTTTCCGCTTGTCCTGCCCTACAAATTTGTAGTAGTAGATACGGGTAATCTCATTCATTGAAAGAAAGACAGCATTTGTAGGCTCACATTTCAAATCAATTTCATCATAGGTATTGTCTACTGCATAATTGTATTGCGAAGCTCTACGAATAAGAGTCTTTATTTTTAAAATATATCCTACAATAGTGTTATGCCGCAGTCCTTGGTCTTCCAAATAGATGATGAAATCATCAAGGAATTCAGCCGTTACCGAATTAGTGAATATGTCACAGTCAAACTCTAATGAGAAGTTATCAATGTGTTTCATGATTGCATCGTAAATGGCTGCATAGTGTTCAGACTTCCGTCTGCTGCGCTTTTCAAGAACTTCCCAAATGAAGTCAGTGAAGTATATTCCCTCTAATGGCTTCTCCTGACGGAAGTGATTAATGTAGTCCTTTCTCGCTGTGCGAGTCGGGACCGGTTGTGATAATTGTAATGCTTTGGTCGTATCATTTTAAAGGGTTAATTTTGATTCCATACTTTATTACCTTTAGGTAGAGTGTATCTACAGCAGGCTTTATTTGCGCATCTATCGTTACATCGGTAAATGAATCTCCAAGCAAGGTATAGTTCTTCAATTGATAACTTATTCCCTGTGTATCAAGCAGATTTTTGAATTGATCAGATTCTAATTCGTTGTCGAAAACATAGGTGTATTGTTCCATTTTTCTACTTTTGAATATCTACTATTTGAATATCCGGGCGATCTAATGCCCACGTTGGTAACTGCTGCATGACCAATATTATTTCTATTTTTGGCCAAAAAAACTGTTCACTTTGTTGGTCAAAAAGCATCTTGCAAAAGTCGTTGTTGATATTGGCCTCTTCTACTACAATGCACTCCGGTAGTCTTTCATTAAAAAGACGTTGCATTTCAGAAAGGGCATTATTACGATTTGGGATGAAGGTTATACTATTTTTTCCTTCAGATATTTTGCGAGCGTAGGTCGTTTTTCCTCGTTTTCCGGTTACTATAATTTTATCCATTTTTACTTATTTTCAATTATACTTCTTTGTTATCGTCTTCTTTTCTTTCCCGCCCATAAATTGCCCGGACTATTTCAGCAGCGTAATGTCCTATTATCGCTGATATAGGTACCATTAAAAACCATGCAAAGTCACTCATTTCTATCTTGTTTTACGCTATTTGACTTCTACTTTAAACGGAAGAGGATAACCGCCAATCAAACGATTGTAGACATCTTCCCAGCAGTACGGCATATTGGCATTATTTGCCAATTCCTTTGCTATCTCTTGTAATCTTTCCTTGCTCATATCTATCTTTTATTGCTCTATTATGCAGCCACTTTTCTTAATTCACGGAGCTTCCTGCTGACAGCTTCACAGAGAACCCGTGCCATCGTTACCTCTACTGCATTACCGATAAATTTCTTTTGGTCAGCTTGTGTACCGATTAGTTTGTAACCTTCTGGGAACCCCATGATTCGCTTTAGTTCTGGAATCTTTAACATTCGCATTTTAATATCCAGTATTCCATAAAGAGCCATGAACTCCTTTATTTTCACGGTCATAGGTGAATCGGTTTCGTATATCTCGTAGATAACTACATTTCCATCTATACGGATGAAAGAAGGAATGTCTTTAGGCTCTGTTGTGCATTCTGCGAGGTATGGCGGCATTTTATCCATACGAGCAATAAGAGTGAAACATGGGGAGTTTATGTTTCCTCCTGCGCTGCTATATTGCGGATTCACCAGATAGTGCCACTTCCGGTTAGCAGTGATTACTTGTGATGGAACTTCAACAGAACTGCCCGTATTGCCGAAACTGGTGTTCATTAGCCATTGCCGACAGGTTATTAGGTTATGTTTTGGGGTGGCAGTCACTGTTCCGGCTGGCTTGTGGATTGATGTACATTTCCCGGTTCCGTATTGCATATCAAAAAAACGAGTACTAACCAGCGAACAGCAATCTTTCGTTCTTATCGTTGGTGCGGGTTTGTCTATAGCCCCCGCATGATTATCCCCACCGTAGTACATGGAAAGGAACATCGGTCGTACATAGTTGAATCTGTCTTTTGTTGGAACGGTCGGACATGGTCTGTCTACCTGGCTCACGTTATCCCCGTTCCCGTAGTATGCAGCAAGAAAATCTGCATTGACTATAGCATGGTGGTCAATGCAGGTAATTACTCCGGCAGGACGTTCTAAACTAACATTCTTGCTTTCCGGATGCCCGCTGAATTGCTTTGACATAAAGCTAACCTTTGCAACGCCTAACCTATTCTGGCAGCTTACCGTTGGGCTTGGTGCTTCCAAGTCTGGAGCCTGATATTTACCTGATTGGTTCATTGAGTTCCATTTAATCATGAAAGCATCTTTTCCACCTGCAACGAACTTGATTAGCCCGCTATACAGTCGTGCTTTTGTTGCTTCTACCGGCTCTTTTTTGCGCCCGAAGATACTTGTACCTTCATCCTCAAAGTCCAGAACTTCTTTTACTGCTTTCCACTTTTTGAGGTCGGAGAACATATCTTGCTTACCTTCTTTGCAGTGAGTAGGTTCGGGGAATACAATAGGGAGTCCGTGTTTAGCAAATATTCCAAAGAAGCGTTTTCGGGAGGTATAGGCTCCATAGTCGGCAGCGTTCATTATTCTATGCTTAAAGTTATAACCATGGTTCTTTACACTACGCACCCATTTGGTATAGTCTTTTCCTTTTTGCATAGAGAGCGGTTTACCGTTTTCATCCATTGGGCCCCATGACATAAATTCTTCGACATTTTCGATCTGAATATAATCAGGGTCAATAGCTTCGATGTAACGAAACAGATGTTCAGCTAGTGTCCGGCTATCTGCATCCCGTGGTTGACCGCCTTTAGCCTTCGAGAAGTTAGTACACTCCAATGATGCCCAGAGAACGACTGAGGCACTAGGATATTGAACCTTACTTTTCTTCAAGTGTTCCAACAGTGGAGAAAGTTCCAGTGTCCGAATGTCTTCTGTAAAGTGTAGAGCTTCCGGGTGATTGGCTGCATGGCTGGCAATTGCGTTGGTATCGTGATTCACACAAGCGATTACTTTAGCGCATTGTTCGCCATCTATTCGGGCAGATTCAACGCCAGTACTTGTTCCTCCGGCTCCACAGAATAGATCAATATATAATAGGTTTATTTCACTCATTTCAAAATAGTTATTAGTTATACTGCTCTTTCTTTTTCATCCCAAGGATTCCAATCTTCCTCTATGGGGATTTCCTCTTCATGAAAATGCTTCATATTTTATTGTTGAATTAACTTTTCGGATATATGTAAAGGATACCAGACTTTTGCTTTAGTATCCGTGTCAATACCATGAAACCAGACCTTCCCGTTGTCTACAGTCTCAAAGGAAGTTATTTCGGCTTTCTTTATGTTCCCTCTCGTATTGCGATATGGAACAATGTCTCCTACTTTAAATTTACTCATTTCTTAAATTGATTTGATTTATACAAAGTCCTGCAATTGTAGCTTGAGTTGCTGTTTAGATTGGAAAATACGACTTTTTACAGTTCCTAAGGGCAAATTCAATTTTTCTGCAATTTCACGATATTTAAACCCGGAAAGATGCAAAATGAAGGATTCTTTTTGGATGCTGGGTAGCAGTTCCAGAACCTGCAGTATTTCGGACGTATCAGAAGAACTATCTACTGCTGAATCATAAGACCGTAACATAGGATTAGACACAGTATCACAATAGGCTCTCTCACGCATCGTCCTTCTATATTGATTTACAAATAAGTTACGCATTATTGTATGACACCAGGCAGAGAAATTGGTATTAGGAGTATATAGTTCCTCGTTATCCAATATTGCAAGAGAGGTTTCCTGAAGCAAATCACGTGCTGCATCAGCATTAGTGGTCAATCGATAAGCAAATTGATATAACTTCTCTTGCATGGCAAGCAAGTTATTGGTGAAACATGGAGTATTCATAGCTCAAAACCTCCTTCTAACGGACCAAACACCTCATTAAATACACTATCCATCAAAGGTTCAAAGGCCTCCTGGAATGTTTCCGGATACACAAATAGTACATCAACCAACCCACCCTTATTTTCACCTACACAAATCTCTACTGGGAGATTATCTTCATGCACTTTTTCCACGATGCCAGTAAGAAGTTTGGGGTTTAGCAATCGTTTAGTTTTCATAATTGTTCATTTTTTTATGTTAGTCAAATAATAATTCACCATCTGTCCAAGCGTTTTTAAACACAACTTAGCCTTTATATTTTCCCGATGCCGATTTACAGTAGCTGTTGAAATTGATAGTTCATTCGCTATTTCAGTAGCCTGTAACCCTTCAGCTATTAATGCTAATATTTCAAGCTCTCGGACAGATAACTTTGAATCTAACAGCGGCTTACAAACAACTCCCTCATCTTGACATTCACCTCGGAGAGGACAACGCACTTCTTCGAACTGAAAAGATCCATTCCGATCAATATCATAATTCTGTTGATCATACTCACCAAAATTACACCGAGCAAACCGATGCACTATTTTATATTCAAAATGCAAACGATTTTTTTCGCTCTTTGAATAAAGTTCACTCAATCTTTTAAAAGCAACTGGATACCTATCTCTGATAGCGATAAAGAAAGATAAAATCAAATCGCGATCTGATTCTTCTAATTTACGAACGGCTTGATTGCACTCTTTTACCATGACTTCCCCATCAGGCGTAGAGTAAAATTCGATATTACACAGGATCATGCTTCACCTCCTCTCTCTTCAGATGGAAAAAGTTCCTCCAGTTCCATTCCCAGGAAATCAGCAATCAATTTTTGCTTAACTAAAGGTGGGCGAGCTTTACCTGCTATCCACCGATACACGGATGTAGTAGTTGAGCATGTCAAATCAGCAAGCTGTTTTATTGTATCAGTTTGCTGATTTGGAAGACTTTGCATATACTTACTAAATACCATAATTGATAAAATTTTAATTTATACTAATGTTATTACAAGATGTTTTATTAACTTCGTGGTGTCGTTTTTGTAACACGATGCAAACATAGAGCATTTTTCTGTAAAACGCAAATATATTACAGAGCATTTTTCTATGTTATTAGAAACATTTTAGAGAACTGACGCTATATGACTGTAAAAGAAAGACTTATAGATTTCATAAAATACAAAGGTTTGAGCCAGAGCAGGTTCGAATCCCAAGTTGGATTGTCAAATGGATATGTAAACAATATAAGAAAATCTATAAGCCCTGAAAAATTACAGAGCATTACTCTAATATTCCCAGAACTTAATACTGAATGGCTTCTTACCGGAAGGGGAGAGAAAGTAAAAGAGACACAACCTCAAATTCCTACTCCTAATTATTCTATACCAAGTGGAGTCTTCATTCCACAAGACACGTATGATATCATAAAACAGCAGGCCGAAACGATTTGCTCGCAGCAACGTCTGATTGAAGAGTTACAATCTGAAAGGAAAAAAATGCATGTCCTTCAGGGAGGAAATGCCAAATGTGCAGATGTAAGCGGATCAGATTTGGAGAAATAACATATATAGTTTCAAAATACTAATTAATAATACAGTAATATTGATGAATACGATGAAAAATAATAATAAGAATAATGTCCTGTTACCCGGGACGAAATCGGGACTAGAAAGTTCCAACCGTGAGATTTCAAGGACTATAACTATTTAATAACCAGTTACCCTTGTGGAAGAATAAGTGCGCGACAATTCGCCTCATTCCGACAAAATAAAGGGTAGCTTTCTGGATTACAGTAAGTTACCCTTTAATTTTATTTAGTCGCCGGGACGAAATCGGGACGGCAATGCAAGGCTCAGTCTGAAACCTTGGGGGATTGCGTTAAAATTCTTATTTTTGCATCATGAAAACATCCTCTTCCCAAACGATTGATCCTGTTGCTTCTTTAAGCTTGTTCTTGCCTTCAGGAATCCTTGATTACTTTACCCTAGTCAATCATGTTTCTCAGGATACTTGCTTTATTCTTTATTTAGAGGAGAAAGCCACTATTCCTGCTGAGTACTCTGATCTCCATCTTCACTCAAAAGGTTTCCTCCCTGAGATTGAAGTTCAGGACTTCCCTATCCGTGGTAAAGCCGTTTATTTACGTATCAAGCGTCGTCGCTGGGAAGATCCATCCACTGGGCAGACATATAGTCGTGACTGGAGTTTGGTAGCCACCGGTACTCGCATAACCGCTGAGTTCGGTGCTTTTTTAAAAGAATTACTTAGATAATCACGCCGTTAGCTGCCAAAGTGTAGCAGAGCATTACTGTATGGATGGCAAACAGCTTCAAAGCCAATATAAAGATCACCTGAGTGACTTCCAGAATTGGGATCAGAGAGCACATGCCCAA
>ERZ1023974.81-NODE-81-length-51812-cov-29.754526_pt1 | contig 51812 bp, 58 predicted proteins | sample MGYA00380432_ERZ1023974 | MGnify/ENA primary metagenome ERZ1023974 (study PRJEB33179, sample SAMN07449058) | human gut metagenome | biome: Human-gut; feature: Human associated habitat; material: Faeces | host: Homo sapiens | place: India:Kasaragod | collected...
GCTTTACGCCCTTCATCTTGATATAGAGATAGCCGCCGACACCGGCTGCACCAATTACAAACAGAAGCAGCATAATCATCGGAAGCGGAGAATCTTTCTTTTCCTTGCTCTCTGTTTTCTGCTCTTCCAGTGCAGGTTCCGTCTCTTGCGGCTTTTTGGTTTCCGCAGGTTCCGTGACTTCCGGTTCCTTCTCCTGATACTTTGCGGCTTGCTCTTCATCCATCAGAGCAAGCAAATCGGCCTCATCCACCATATTCAGGAAATGCACATTCTGGTTGCCGTCTTTATCGCGGTCGATGATCAGATAGAAGGTGTTGCCCGCCTTTGTCACCAGCGTGATGAACTGCTGGCTGGATTTATCTTCTTCCTCACCGATATCGTCCACCAGCGTCATATTTCCTTCCGGAGTCAAAGCTGTACTGGATTCCGTCTCATCCTCGGATGACATTCCGCTCTGCATCAGATCCAGAAACAGCTTCAGCGCATCTTCACTGAACATGCTGCTGTCTTTTGCAGAATCCGTGACATTCAGGTACTTTCCATGTGCATACCCGGTTTTGCCGTTGAAGTTCACCTTATACCAGTCACCGCATTTTTCGACAATCTCCACTGTATCGCCGGAATGCAGATACCCGATAATCTCCTGATCCATACCGGGACCGGAACGGAAATGCAGGCTGGTGATACCAGGCACCACCGTACCAGTCTGCTTTTGGGACTTTTCGCTGCCGATGTTGTATTCCTTGCCGCCCACCGTAACGATCAGGTTCCCATCCGCATCCGTAGCGACTTCATAGCCATCCGGCAGCACCTGCATGTCCGGGTCGATTTCGATGCTGCTATCACTGTCTGTTTTCCCTGCATTTGCACTTCCTACCGCATCCGTCTCCTGTGCAGCGGTACTGACAGCCGTGTTCTCCTGCACAGCATCGCCCGTATAGGCAAATGCAGTGGTCGTAAAGGTTCCTACCGCCATCACGCTGGCAAGCAACATTGCCATCATCTTTTTCATTCCATATCCTCCGTTTCTTTCTCGTCCAGTTTCAGATTTTCCGGGTTGGGAACCGCAGCCTGCGCCATCTGAATGATGACTGCCAGTTGTTCCGGGGTCAGGCTCTGGGCATGTACCATTTCACAGATTTCGCTGTTTTCCTGTTCGTGGTACTTTCTGTCCCATTCCTTTCTGCGCTCCTCCCACTCATCGCGTTTTCTGCGGGCTTTTTCACGCTCCGCAGCAATCTTTTCCAGTTTCAAACTCATGTTGTGTCCTTTCCGGGCGAATAAACGCCCTGTTTTTATCGAATTCTTCCCATGCAGTAGTAGTGCTGCCTCCAGTAGTTCGTCTCAATGGAAGCATAGGAAATTGGGTTGCCACAGTGGATCATCATCCCGTTGCCGACATAAATGCCCACATGGGACGCTCCACTGGTGTTGTAGGTTTTCTGGAAGAAGATCAGGTCTCCGGGCTTTGCCTCACTTTTCGGGATAATGTCGCATTTTCCCATCAGACCATTGGCCGTCTGTCTGCCTACATTCCAGCCATTGCCGCAGTGGTTGATGACCCAGCTGACAAAGCCGGAACAATCAAAGCTCGTGCTCGGCGAGCTGCCGCCCCAGACATAGGGATAACCGAGATATTTCTCTGCTTCGGTAATCATCTTTCGGAATTTTTCATCCGTCAGAGCCTCGCCCGGAATGTCGTAATCCTGGTATTCTCCGCTGGAACCTGCGCCATCCGGCGTTGCAAAGGCGATGCCTGCAAACAGGTCATCCCGATTGCCCCGGCACTCCAATGTGACTTCGTAGCGTTCCAGCTGGTCATCCGTAAGACCGGAATTTCTGGCAACATAGTCCACACCCCGATTGAGCAGCGTTACATTGAGGATTTTATACTCATACTGTACCGTTACCTGATAGGTGTAGGTGTGCCCGGTTCCGGTGATTGGATTGTAGCGATAGCCCACACGGGTTTCTTTCCTTGTCCGGATTTCTACCTTCTCCTCCAACTTCAGCTCATACTGTGCTTCAAAAATACTCTGGAGCCGCGCCTGCACCTGGCTTCTCGTATAGTTTTCAAATTCTACGGTCAGCAGAGATGCCAGTTCATAGGGATTGTGACCGATTTCCGCCAGATTGTAGCGATACTCGTCATATCCCGGATGGTCGCTTTCAATGCGGTCGATTTTTTGGCGAAGTTTATCTTCCAGCTTGGTATAATCCGTCTCCACGCCTTTCAAATCTTCATCTTCTGCCGTGTAGGAAGTCCCCAGCACCACATTGCCGCCGCCATTGATCAAGACAGAGCAGGACGAAACCGACCCGGCAATTACTAAAACAAGCAGTCCCACAGCTGCGATACCGATGATGATATGCGAGTGGCTCTGCACAAACTGAAATGCCTTTTCCGTCATGCTGGCAGTGCCCTGCGCAGCTTTGGCTGTGCCAGCTGCTGTGTTCTCCGCAGCGGCCGCACCTGCCTTCGCAGCGGCATACTCTTTTTTGATAGACTGCTTCTGCCGCCATCTGGAAAAGAAATTGGAGCCAGCCTGCGGATCAGACTTCATGCGTTCCGCAAAGATGGAATCCACGGCATCTTTATCTGCCTTTTTCTCCAACCGCCCCAGCTTTTTGTACTGCCGCAGCTTTCGACCATATTGGAACCTGGAACCGGCACGGGCTGCACCTTCCGCTGAACCTTCAGTAAAATGCGCTGCCTCCACACCAGAATTATTATCCTGGTCGGCATTGCGCACACTCTGATGTGCTTTTGCCGAAATCGTATCTGCCGCAAGATTTCCCGGTTTCTTTGGCTTTCCGCCCTTTTTCCCGGAAGCCGCTGCATTCTTTTTCGCCTTTACCTCCTGCTCCGATTTCAGTTTCTTGCTGCGCATCTTGGCAAGATCGGCCTCATGGCGAATCTGCCTTCGGTGTTCCGCTTTTTTCTTGCTGCCGTCTCCCGTACTGCTATCGGCGGTTTTGCTTCTGGAATCGCGAAGAGTGTTCTCCGCACCCTCACGCTCCTGCCGAAGCTTGTCTCCGAGATTCGGATTTTTCTTGCCAGCCATCGCTTACGCCTCCTTTGCTTCCTGCACTTCGGTTAATTTTGTCGTCATAATCCGGTACAGTTCCAGATCGGTCGGGAAGCGATCAACGAACGGCAAAATCACATTTCCGTAGAACAGCAGTCCTTCGCCTTCACCGGAGTGGGTCACATAGGACAGCTGATGTGGGCTGATATTCAGCTGATCCGCCAGAATCTGACGATCACCGGCTGCTTGATTCAACATATAAATGAAGTCGCTGTTCTCAAAAATGTTCGTCACTTCGCGGGAAGAAAGCAGGTCTTTCACGTTCTGGGTGATGCCGGTGGGAATACCGCCCCATTTACGGAATCGCTTCCAGATTTCCACGCTGTAAGCCGCTGTCTGCTCCTCTTTCAAAAGCAGATGGAACTCGTCCATATAGTAGCGGGTGGCTTTACCGGCGTTACGGTTGGCGGTCACACGCCCCCAAACCTGATCCTGCACCACCAGCATACCGATCTTTTTCAGCTGCTTGCCCAGCTCCTTGATGTCATAGCAGACCAGCCGGTTATTGATATCTACGTTGGTGCGGTGGTTAAACAGGTTCAGAGAACCGGTCACATAAATTTCCAGTGCCGTTGCCACATGGTGTGCTTCCTTTTCATCCTGCCGGAGCAGTGCCTCGTACAAGTCCTGTAACACCGGCATATTCTCCGGCACCGGGTTCTCAAAATAGGTCTGGTAAATCTGATGCACACAGCGGTCGATAACCGTCTTTTCTACCGGCTGCAAGCCTTCCTTGCCGCCCACGATCAGCTCACACAGGGACAGGATAAAATCTGCTTTCAGGGCAATGGGATTATCCTCTTCTGAATAATTCGCGTTGATGTCCATCGGATTGATATACTGCGTGCTGGAAGGGCTGATTTTAATGACCTGCCCCTCAAATTTCTTCACCAGTGCCGTGTACTCGGCTTCAGGATCGCACACAATTACATCGTCATCCGTCACCAGGAAAGCATTGGCGATTTCTCTCTTGGCAGAGAAGGATTTACCGGAACCGGGAGTACCCAGAATCAGCCCGTTGGGGTTTTTGAGCTTTTTCCGGTCAACCATAATCAGGTTGTTGGACAGAGCATTCAGCCCATAGTACAGAGCCTCTTTCCCGGTCTGAAACAGTTCCTGGGTGGTAAACGGAACGAAAATTGCCGTGCTGCTGGTAGTCATGCTGCGCTGAATCTCAATCAGGTTCTGTGCCAGCGGCAGACAGCTCATCAGCCCCTGCTCCTGCTGAAAGTCCAGACGGCGCAGGTTGCAGTTGTACTTCTGCGCGATACTGGAAGCTTGAAACACATTGGTTTCCAGCTCCTGCTCCGTCTCGCCGGTGTTCATCACCAGAAAGGTCAGCAGGAACATACGCTCATTCTGGCTCTGCAATTCCTTCAGCAGTGCCTTTGCGTCCTTGCCGTAAGTTGCCAAATCTGACGGAATGATGTCCATATCGTATCCGGAACGGACAGCTTTCTTCTGTTCCTCAATCTTGGAACGATCCAGCTCCGTAATGGTGTGCTTGATGGATTTGATTGCTTTATTCTGGTCTACCGACTGAATGTGCATAGTCACGATCTGGCTGGATTCCATATCCAGAAAATCCTTCAGCAGCTGATCCGACAGGTCGGAAGCCGTGATCTGGAGATAGGACATGGAGCCATACATCCCGCCCATCTGAAAAATACGGTTCTTCGGAAAGGCAAAACCGGTCGGTGCAATAAAGTCCTTTACCGACAGCCCGCTCTCCGGCAACCACTTCCAATCGAAATTGAATCGGTCATGGTCACCCATGTGGAACATATCGTGCATCAGATGAAGCCGTTCCTTGCCGTTCAGCAATTTTGCCCGGACACCCAAGCGTTTGAAGTTGTTCATCAGGTCGATCTCGATGTGAATGAGCCTCGGCTTTGCCTGTTTCATGGATTCCGCCTCAATGCCAAACGTCAGGTACTTCGTCTTGGTCAGGCCGTTGTTGCCCTGGGCAAGCTGGCGGCGCAGCATGGTGCTGTACTCCGTGCGCACCGGATTGAAATGATCCTTCTGGTACGGGATACGCACCATCTTCTCAAAATTCGAGGCATCCGTAGCCATATTCATAAAAGAAAGCTCAAAGCGGATGCTGGAATCAAAGAAGTTCAGGAAGCTGCACCATTCCTCAAAGATAGCCGTCTGATCCTCCTGCTGTGCCAGCTGGTAATTGATGTCCTGAAACTGAATGGTTTTGGTGTAGTAGTTGTCCGTCACACGGCAGATACCATCCGGGAACATCCGCTGAAAGGGAATGCTATCCTGAGCTGAGTGCGGAACCGTGCTGTCACTCCTTGCACGGTCAATCACCGTCTGCACCTGTTTTTGCTCTGCGGCTGACAGATGGGACGGCATTCGGATGTCATCCTGCTTTTTATTCTTCGCTGTCAGCTTTTCGAGAATTTTGAACAATGCGATTTACCTCCATTTCCACGTCTGCCTGCTGAACCAGCAGTGCATAGTAATTTTTCGTTTTGTAAGGCCGAGTTTTCGGCCTCTTGAACTTCGCCTCATAGAAATGCTTTGCCACCACTTCCAGCGGCTGACCGTCTTTCTCGTACATGGCAAGAAAGAAGAGCGGCAGCATCACTGCCATCATGCCAAGTGCAGCAAGGCTCAGATTTCCGCTGGATTTGAGCAAAAAGAAAACCGGAACGCCAATCAGCGCACCGGCTCCGAAGCAGAGAATCTGCCGTTTGGTCAGGTTCATAAAGACCTTAGTTTTGACCTTTGAAAGGTCTCGCGGCACAGAAATATAAGATGCCATGAATCATTCCTCCTCTCCTTAGTGCGCTGCAAACACGGACTTCGCGAGGCTTCCCGTCTTAAATAGGGTAAATGCCAGCAAAACCGTATAGCCCATAACACCCCAAATGCTGCTGATGATGTTATCCGAAAAGGACAGGTTCTGAATCAGAACTGCATAGATGCCCACACAGATCATGATAAGAAAGCCCTGAAATCCCAGTGCAAACAGGGAGCGCAGATAGTTTTGACCGGTATGGCTCTGCTCATGGTTTCCAAAGGTTGCGAACGGAATCGGTGCAAGGCTCACCATGAGATATATTTCCACCATTCGGCCATACACGATGACAAAGATGATTGCCGACAACGCCAGCATCGTGACCTGAACCACAAAGGTCTGCAAATACAGTCCCAGCAGCGGTCCTAAGTCCATCCCTTCCAGCGTGGCCTGCATTGCTGTCAGGGTCGCATCGCTGACGGACGTACTGCCGGAAATCAGACCGCCGCTTCGGGAGATCACTTGCTGCGCTACATCAAAGACAGCCATCGTGATATTGAATGTGTTCGAGATCAGGGTCACTGCCAGAAAGGTCTTAAAGACCCATTTGAAAAATGTCCATGTCTCGAAATTTGCCAGATTGTTATGCTCAATGAGCATCTGGATCAGCTCATAACAGGCGATGAAAGTCAGCACCATTCCGGCAATGGGCAGGATCACGGATTCTGAGATGTTGCGGATCATAGAAAAGACCGCAGGTGAAAAGTTCGCCGGTGTGGTTCCCACATCGCCTGCGATCTGTCCAACCTGCTGGTTGACCGAATCGAACATCCCTGAAAGATTTCCCATGATACCGCTGATGATCATGCTCTTGAGCCAATCTGTGATCTGTTCAAGGATACTCTGCATGAGCCGCCTCCTTCCTTACGCAAACACGCCGAACAGCTTCGCCATACGGGACAGAAGCATGAACAGCTGTGAGAAAAGAGACAGTGCCGATGCAGTTGTAGTAAGAAACGCCATAGATTTGTCCTCCTGTAACTTGTCCGGCCTATCAGCCGGTGCGATTCTAAACTGCGGTTCTGCGTCATACTTCCAACATGTGCACCTGCCGGAGAGCGCAGAAAATAGCCAGCTGCGGAGATTGCCTGCACCTGACTATGTAACAGGCAGCTTTCGCCGCCCGGTCGGAATCTTCGCTCCGACAGCTTTCGCTTAACCGAACAGACCAGAAAGCAGCGGCACCAGAGTCGTGCCGATCAGTGCCACGCCGCCGCCAGCCATCAGCTGTTTCATACCCTGAGACTTGGCACCAGGGTTGTCGTTGCCGTAGCCTTCCAGCAGGTTGATTGCTCCCCAGATGCCGAGACCGGCACCCAGTGCGATAACGAGGGTCTGAAGAACGGTTACTGCGCTGTTGAAAAATGCCATAAATGTGTACCTCCTTGTACAATGCGCCCTTACGGGCTGATGAATAGTGAATGTCCCCCTGCATGTGCACCTGCAAAAGGGCAAAAAAATAGCCAGGTCTCCAATTCCAATCAGAAACCTGGCTATGTAAAAGGGCGGCTCACCGCCGCCCTCATCAGAATTCCAACCTCGTATGCTTTCTGTTTAACCAAAAAGTCCAGAAAGCAGCGGCACCAGAGTCGTGCCAATCAGTGCCACGCCGCCGCCAGCCATCAGCTGTTTCATACCCTGAGACTTGGCACCAGGGTTGTCGTTGCCGTAGCCTTCCAGCAGGTTGATTGCTCCCCAGATGCCGAGACCGGCACCCAGTGCGATAACGAGGGTCTGAAGAACGGTTACTGCGCTGTTGAAAAATGCCATAAATGTGTACCTCCTTGTACAATGCGCCCTTACGGGCTGATGAATAGTGATTTTCCATCTGCATGTGCACCTGCAAATAGGCAAACATATAGCCAGATTTCCAATCCCAATCAGAAACCTGGCTATGTAAAGAGGCGGCAGCTCGCCGCCTCTTCTTATTATTCTGTTGCCAGCAGCGCACCCATGACATCTTCGCCGTCAGAGCAACCTTACTTGGCATGATCTGCGTCAACCACTTCGTACTTATCACCGGGCTTGAGCTTCAGCCGATGATCGAGAAACGCCTCGATGCTGAACGTGTTTTTCTTATCAGCACCGGCAGTGAGCTTGTAGTTCGGATGCTGGGTCAGATCGTATTTATCTGACTTGAACGGTCTGACACCGCGCAGCTGCAAAATGCACTTTCCGCCATCCAGCACAGCCAGTTCATCCACCGAAGCCAGGTCATGCCCAACCTTTTGGTAATTGGTGCCGTAAGATGGGCTGTTGCCTCTGGTATCGGAAGTGTTGTACAGATCAATCGTTTCTTTTCCCAGAGCCTGATTCAGCTCTTTTAGCGTAGTCGGCTCCGAACCGCCAAGGAAAATACGAGAATCCATATTGCCGATGATGGTATCGGCATTGTCCTTGTAGATTGCCTTCAACTGGCTCTGTGCCTGAAGTACCAGACATGCCGAGATTTCTCTTGATCGGATGGTGGCTACCAGCTTTTCCAGATTCGGAATCTGACCAATGTTCGCACACTCATCAATCAGGCAGCGCACATGCACCGGCAATCTGCCGCCGTAGACATCATCCGCTTTCTCGCACAGCAGGTTAAACAGCTGTGTATAGATCATCGAAATCAGGAAATTAAAAGTCGGGTCTGTATCGCTCATAATGAGGAACAGAGCCGTTTTCTTATCTCCCACCGTATCCAGCGACAGCTCATCGTACATGGTGATATCGCGGACTTCCTCAATATCGAAGGGAGCCAGACGTGCACCGCAGCTCACAAGAATCGACTTTAAGGTCTTGCCAGAGACGAAAAGTCAAGGACTTTTTCATCAAATTCACAAAAAAGCCACAAAAAAAGTGCCAGAAGCAGATTTTAGCTCCTGACACTTTTGCGGATGGGTTATTTGCTCCTGCTTAACGGTTCGTCGCAAAGGTACGCATATTCCGGCAGTTGGCCGATATAGGGTTTCCAGCGCCGCTTAATCTCGGCCAGTTCCAGCGGGTCGGCGTCCTCGAAGTCATGGTCGTTTCCGGTCATTCCAAAAACATCCAGTGCTATATCATTCAAGCACTCATAACAAAGGCCAGCAGCGGACTCTATCCAGTTGCCGGTATCAATATAGACTGGGTCGATAGATATTGCCAGCCACACATAGCCGACCTTGTCCGACCAAACCAAATCATAAGCAGTCATTTGTTGGATGTGTTTCTCGAACACTTTACGGACGCGCTCAATCTCATTTTTCTCTTTTTCTGTGTACAGCATTTTCATGTCCTCCTTAGATAAAAGTTTTGGTGCGTACCACTATCAGTTTAGCACAAGGCGGCTTCGTTTATCAGTCTTTCACATCTGCTGAATTTCATTTTTGAGCATACGCTTGATTTTATCGCTCATGGTTTCTGTGCTGGTATTGCTGAAATGGACATGAACCTTGTAGGTTGTCTTGCCGATTTTCTTTACCATCGCTGGCGTGTTTTCCGGCGCTCTGGACGCAGTAGCGGCGTCTGCCACCTGCATAGTACGGGGTTCTCTGTTCATGGCGCTCCTTCCTCCGAACGGGTCTGTGCCGCCCGGTAAAAAATCAGTCTTGCTTACTGCTTACAATGTCTTTTGCTGTCTGTCGGGTAGCACCGGCATTTTCTTCCCGGAAATTCTTCCCGTCAAAAAGAATCGGCGCACACCGTTCCAAAATACGGTCATAGATACGAGCGTGAGCCAGATCAGGCGGGTTTTTCAGCTCGGACAGTTTCAAGTTTGTTGTGATAATCATGGGTCTGCGGCTGCGATAGCGGCTGTCGATGACGAAAAACATCTGCTCCATAGCATATTCTGTACTGCGCTCTACTCCCAGATCGTCAATGATAAGCAGGTCGTACTCATCAAAGCTGGTGATAAAGTCGGCCCTGTCCTCGGAAAACATCCCCGTCAGGCGGTTCAGGATGGTGGGGAAGTTCGTCATCAGCACCGGCACATCCCGGTCAAGCAGGGCGTTGGCAATACAACCGGCGAAAAAGGACTTGCCGGTTCCCACATCCCCAAACAGAAGCAGGCCGGTGTTGTTCCTGTATGCCTCCTTCCAGTTCTCCACATAGGCGCGGGCCTTGCCCATCAGGGGATTTTGCCCGTTATCATTGGAAAATGTGTAGTCATACAGATAACGGTCTTGCAAACCCTGTGCCTTTCGGCGTTTGATACGCTCCATGCGGCGCTGCCGTTCTTCAGCAGCCTTGCGCTGCTCCTCAGCCTCCTGCTGGCACTGGCAGATGCAGCGCGGCATAAAGTAGCCGGATTTCCCGAAGCATGGCACAACAGTCTGCCTCTGGCCGCCGCATTTCTTACAGTGAATGAGGCCGTCTGCCGGGTCTATGTACTCGTCCCCGGCCAGTTCCACACCGGCGGCTGCCTTGTCGATCAGCGCCCGGATTTCTGCGGTAATCTCAATCATACAGTTTCATCCTCCTTTACGCTGTAATCCCGGTTGCGAGAGGGCGGGGCTGCTTTCTTCGCGTCCTCACCGGCCCAGCGCCGGATGGTCGCTGCATGGCTCTGATAACGCTTGCCGGTAGAAGCCATGTACTCGGACAGTTTTTCAATGTACTGGCCCCATACAGTGGGAAAGCTGGCCTGCAAGTCTGCCATTTCCTCGTCCGTCAGGAAAACATTCTGGTAACGGCCATAGGCGCGGGCGGAGCGTCCCTTCTCTATCTCTCTCTTTATCTCTATCTCTTTCTCTAACTCTATCTCTATCTCTGGTGGACGAATGTCGGACAAATGTCCGCCGTTTGTCCGGGGCGCGGAAAGAGCCTTATTTTGGAGCCTCGCCGCCCGCTTTCGCTCAGCCTCGGTAGAGGACTGGCCGATTAAAAGTTCGATGTTGCTCATGTAGAAGGTACCGCTGTCCAGCACTTCCACAAGGCCCAGCTTCAGGAAGATTTGCAAGGCTCTCTCCACAGTGCCGATCTGCTGGCGGGTGATGGTGGCGATCATCTGCGCCGTGTAGGGGATGTCCTCGTCAAGCTGGAGCCGCCCGCCATGTTTCAGCGATTTCAGATACAGCTTGAGCAGAATGTTGGAATACAGCACACCGTCCTGCATACTTTCCAGCAGCACGATGGAATCATCGTCAAAATAGTTTTCTTTGAGTTTCAGGTAATAATATTTTCGGTTGTCTGACATAGGGTTCCTCCTTGGGGTTTCTCTTGGGATTCTGTACGCATTTTAAGGCTATTTTAGGGGGCAGAGGATAAATCTATCAGACTGCCTTTGACACCCCCGAAAAAAGCCTTGATTTACAAGGGTTTTTCAGCCCCTAAAGCGTGACATTTCTCCCGTTGTTTCCGCTTGCGCTTTGCGGCGTTGATCCGCTTCATGCGTGCGGCACATTCCGGGCAGTATTTGGCTCGGTTGGAACCGGGGGTAAACAGTGCCTTACATACGGAGCATTTCTTAGCATTCAGCCGGTGGAACAGCGCCGTTTCCAGTTCCTTATCCTGCGGCAATACCGCCGCCCGAAACCACCTGCACAACAGGGAGTAGGAAATAGACTGGACACAGACACATTCCTCCCCATCGTCCAGGGCGATACAGTTTCCGTCGATGTAGTTACAGCACTCATGCACCAGCCTCCGCACTCTGCGGTACTGGCGGTAATCCATGACGGAGATAGGTTCAGACTTATTGTTCTTCATAAATGATTTCTTTCATAAAGTCGGTAACCTCCTTAAATGAATTTATTGTTAAATATTCGTGCAAAGTATTGTTTTCTTCGTGCAAATGGCATATACTATAATTGCCAGTAGAAAGGGGTTGATCGTATGGCTGGAAATACCACAAACATCAGTATCCGCATGGACGCAGATTTGAAAGCGCAGGCGGACGCACTGTTTACTGAACTTGGCATGAACCTGACTACGGCGTTTAACATCTTTGTGCGCCAGTCGCTTCGTGAAGGCGGCATTCCCTTTGAAGTAAGGCTGGAACAGCCGAACAAAGAAACGGTTGCTGCCATGCTGGAAGCGGAAAGGATTGCAAAAGACCCGTCTGTAAAGGGCTACAATGACCTTGACGAGTTATTTGCTGACCTGAAAAGATGAAAGAAACCAAATATACCGTCAAGTACACGACCAGTTTCAAAAAGGACTACAAACGAGCCATCAAGCGTGGCTTGAAGATCGAACTGCTGGAGCAGGTCGTAGCGTTGCTGGCGATGGGCGAACCGCTGCCGGATAAGAACCGTGACCATGACCTGTCCGGCGATTGGGCAGGCCATCGGGAATGTCACATTCTCCCGGACTGGCTGCTTGTCTACCGCATAGAAGATGATGTTCTGGTGCTGACGCTGGCCCGCACCGGCACACACAGCGACTTGTTCGGCAAATAAACAGTCTGCCGCCGTATGGGGAAACCTGTACGGCGGTTTTTCTGTATGCAAAAGTATGTCGTGAAACGCGACGCACTTGACAGGGGTACGCCAAAACGCGGTAGCCTTTACCGCTCCGGCCCACGGTCGTGAGACTTGTCCCTTTCCTGTCGGGACAGCTGCTCGGCGGTTTTGCGGAGCCGTTCCACTGCTTTCAAATCCTCCCGCATGGATTTCATGGCAAGCGTGTCCGTCTGCTTTCCGGCGGTTAGCTGGTCGATTTCCCGCTGCCATGCCTTCGGGGTTATCCCCTCGCCGCTGTCTTTCAGTTCTTTCAGATGCCGGGCTGCTGCGTCGTACAGAATCAGTTCCCGGCTGTGGCGCTGTTCAAACTGTTCCCGTTTTTCCGGCTTTACTTTGGCAAGCTGCTTGTGGATGGACTTGTACTGGTTGTACTGTTCCCACATCTCCCCGCGCTCGGTAAGAGTGGCGATCCGGCGCTCGGCCTTGACGATCTTTCCCCGCAGGTCATAGTAACGGCTGTTCATATCAGCGATTTTTTCATGGAGCTGCTGCATGGATTGGATGCCGTTTGCCTGCAAAAAGCTGAACAGGGCGGCGCTCTCCTGTAAAGCCCGGATTTTGCCGGTGCGGGTGTCGGGCCGCTTGAGCTGCTGCTGGGCCTCCCACAAGTCAATCATGCTGGGCTGCTGGCCCTCCGGCTTCTCGGCCTCGGCCTTCGACCAGTTGTAAAGGCGGGTAATGCGGGCCTTGATTTCCTTGAGCAGCTTGTTGTCGGCGGCGATCTGCCGGTTTACTTCGCCCTTGTCGGTGCGGATGCCGCGCTTTTCCATTTGGCTGGCGGCTGGCCCCAGATGGACAGAGGGAATTTTATCAATGCCCTGCCGCTTGTAGCTGCGATGGTCAATGCGCTCCGGTCTGCCGGCAGATTCCAACGCCCGATTGGTGTAGGCCGCCCACGCTGCCCGCCAAATCTCCACATTTTCTTTATCGTTCCAGTCGGTCGTATCCTCTCTGTGATTTTTCCAACCGCCTTTCCCATCCGGGATACGCTGTCCATTCCCGTCCAGATCGTATGCCTTGCGGCACTTTGCACCCCACTGTCCATTTTCTTTCAGAGGCCGGAGCGTCAGCATGATATGGACATGAGGGTTACCGGTTCCCTTGTCATGGATAGCAAAGTCGGCGCACATTCCTTTGTCTACAAAGTTGTCCTTCACATAGACCCGGACAAGGGCAAGCTGCTGTTCGCCGGACAGTTCACGGGGCAGGGCTGCTTCAATCTCGCGGGCAAGCTGGCTGTCCCTTGCTTTCTCGATTTGCTCCACGCTGTTCCAGAGGATAGATCGGTCTGCAAATTCCGGCGGCGCGTGGGCAGGCAGCATGATCTCCGCATGGACAATGCCGCCTTTCCGGGTGTAGTCGTGGGTCATTCCGTCCCATTCATTTGTCAGCTTGGTTCCGCTGCGGTAAGCAGCTGCGGCAACGGCAGAACGGCCCGCGCTGCGCTTTATGATACTGACGGGAATATGACAGAAATCTATGGGGAACACCTCCTTTCAGTGAGGGGATAACAGGCTCTGTGGAGCCGGACAAACGCAAAGCGGGTGTCTGGCTGCGCAGAGCGCACAAGGGGTTTGGGGAGTGTAGCGCCCCATCGCGGACGAAGTACGCAACAGCCCCCGGCAGGGCGCACGACACCGGCAACGGTGTATAAGTGCGCCCTTGTAAACAAGGGACTTATGGCGTGTCCCCGGATTGTGACAGGTTTGCAGTCAATTCCGCAGCCCCCGGAAGATGGGACAGGGCAATCAAAAATGCTTTAACCTCTGCGCCGGAAAGGTCGGGAGCCAACGGGAAAATCCCCTCCAAAACGGCTCCACGCTCAATCAGGCGGCGGGTGCGAACCCTGCGTTCTTCGTTCCGCTGCTTGTTCTCCAAAATCTTCTTTCGGTTTTCAAGCTGCCGAATCTCCTTCAGGACTTTCTCCCGTTCTTCTTTTTGGGGGTGGGCTGTAATTTTTTCGTTCATGTCAGGCACCTCTTTTCTTTGGAAATACTCATAGATTGACCGTCCATTTCTGTCGATCAAAGTACCGGCGCAGCCTCCGCAGTGCGGCATGGATGGATTTTCCCGCCTGTGATGGCGTGATACCCTCCATTGCGGCAATATCTTTCACTTTCATACCCAGCATATAGCGGGCATGGACACGGCGAGCCTGCATAGGCGGCAGGGAGGAAATGGCTTCGTACAATCGCCGTATCAGTTCTTCGTATTCGGCTAATTCTTCTTTTTCTATCAGGTAGTCCTCCGGCGATGGCTGCGCCCAGCCGATGGCGGCATTTTCGATTCCATCGTTACAATCGAGGGAATAAAACGCCTTATACCGGAACATCTTGCGATCTCTGGCGGCCTCGGCTCTCTTGTCCAGAAGAAACGCTTCGACGATCTCATCGGACACCTCCACAAAAATGTCCTCTTTGCAAAATGGATAATATTGTTTGAGATTGATGGTCTGCATAGGCACGCCCTCACTCTGTTTGAAAAAGGTCATCATAGCAGCGGCGCATATTCCGCAGCCCCCGGTGGATGGCAACGCTGACCTTACTGCTATGGATACCCTCTCTCCGGGCGATTTCCGGCTGCTTGATACCGGCGATGTAGTAGGCGTGAACACGGCGGGCCTGTGTCGGAGTGGCATGAGCCAGAGCCACCGGCAGAGCTGCAATCAGGTATAGGCGGGTGGTCATTTCTTCTCGTTCCAGCAAAATATCTTCCGGCGATCTGCTGTGTTCCAGTGCGTAATTTTCCAGCCAGCTGTATGCGTCCAGAGAGTAGTAGGCGCGGTGGTAGACTTTCCGACGCTCATAGTTCTCCATCTCCCGCTTGGCCTGATACATCGCTGCCCATACCTCGTCCGTAACATCCACAAACTCGTCATGCCGGTAGTGGGGATACATGCACCGCAGATTGATTGTTTTCATAGGCTTACCTCCTGAAAATCGGAGAGGCGGGCAACTCGTCCGCTGTCCGCCCCTCGCTAAGATAAGGGAAATGATCCCTTTCACTTGGTAGCCAGAAAACAGGTCATTCGTTAAGCCTGTTCTCAAAGAAATTTATAAATTTTTTTCTGACCGCCTCCACACTTTGATACACAGCCACTTTGGAGCAGCCGCACAGCACACCGATCTCTGCAAGGCTCAGCCCGTCAAGCGCATAGAGCAGGAACCGGCGGCGCTGGGCCTCGGTACAGGTGTCCAGAACAGCCATCAGCTCATGCAGCGTTTCCATGCGGCAAAGGTATTCCTCCGGCGTTTCGCCGTAGACCCCTACACACTCGGTGGTAATGATGTACTCGTCAAACTTCCGGCCATCCCAATGCCGCCGCTGTTCATGGAACAGGTTCTCCGTTTTGTGATCGGCCCGGTCAAGAAATTTATAGACTTCCAGCGTGACCTCCACGGCCACAGCTTGTCCGTTATAATTGATGGTAACTTCCATCTGTCTTTCCTCCATTCAGATTTTTTTGGTAAATCTGAATGAGGCGGCGGGGAGCGGCACCGGGGATAAAGTTCGGGCCATGCTGACCCGATGTTCCGGCTCCATAGGGACAAAAAAGCGCCCGGACAGCAGAAAGCTATTCGAGCGCAAAAACTCCAATATTCACTTGCAGAATGACAATTTTCGCACCGGCTGCCAGACGAGGCCAGTTCGGTGGCTGGGCTTTTTTTGACGATAATGCAAATATTGTCTGAATTTGTCGGCGGGCAAGTTCTTTCATAGCGGCTCCCTCCTAAAGCCGCCGTGTCAGCGTATAGGCATCACTCCTTTGTTGAGGGCATAAGGAACGGCGGCCTTGATTTTGTCAAAGCCGCCGTAGCAATAAATAAGCGTGGATAGTGTCTGTCGAACGACGGCTTTTTTTCTTTGCCGTCGCCCGGCAGATGGAATTAATATAGTTCTGGCACTTTCTTCTTGAAAGCAAATAGAGCCACTCCAAACGTAATGAATGCAACCAAAAGAATTTGTAGCAAGGACTCCTGATATGTTATATTTTTGCTGATAATGAGTTGCCGGAACACAATGACAACCAATGAAGTAACGATTGTAGCGGGAACAGATTTTCGTATCATGCCAATGATAAATGGCCAGAGCGATAGTACCGTGCATACAACTACTGTGGTTATTGCCATTGGTATCCATGTTTGAAGCATGGAGATTTGGAATGTTCCCTCCAGCATATCAAAAAATCTGTCCACAAGCACGATATAACCGCTGCAACAAATATATCCAATCGCCATTGAAATTGCCGTATAAACCATAATGATAATCAATTTGCTGGCAATCAATTTCATGCGGTTCAAAGGATAGGAAAACATAATCGTGATTGTCCGCTGACTATATTCTCCAATTACTAGACGTGCAGTTAAAACCGACGAGTACACAAGGAAAATAAAGGACATCAGCAAGCCAATAACAAGATATGTACTTTCAAATGTGTCTTTGGTTTGCTCCGGGTCTGTCATACTATCCCATAAAGATACGGTAATGAACAGTATGCTGAAAAGGATTGCGGCAAACGTAAAAATTATATTTCGAGCAGTCCCAAATTTTTTCAATTCCAGTTTAATAAGGTGTGCCATTTTATTTTCTCTCCTCTGTGAGCTGAAAGAAATAATCTTCCAGAGTGTCCTGTTTACGCCCTAAGCTCTCTAAACCAACACCACTTTCAATGAGGGCTTTTGACAAAACTTTGCCAGAAATGTTCGAGTCATAAATCCGGATGAACTCTTGATCCAATACGCTAAAGTTTGTAATGTCCATCTGTTCCAATAAAGTTGCTGCATGGGCTACATCATCAACTTGTAGACTGATATACTCCGTTTGATGCTTATGGATTTCCTCAATGGGCAGTTCTGCCAGCAGGTTGCCATGTTGAATAATTCCAATCGTATCAGCAATTAGATCAACTTCGGATAGGATATGACTGGAAATAAAAATGGTCGTTTCATCTTCCTGATTAAGCCGCTGGAACAGGTTCCGCATTTCGCGGATACCTTCGGGGTCTAATGCGTTAATCGGTTCATCTAAAATTAGAAATTCTGGCTTTGCAAGGATAGCTCTTGCGATTGCTAACCGCTGTTTCATACCTAATGAGTAATGGCGGATTTGCTTTCCCTCTACATTTTGCAGGTCAACCATTTGCAGAACTTCATCAATGCGCTCTTTATTGGGAAATCCCATATAGTCGCAATGAAGCTCTAAGTTTTGGCGGGCCGTCATTTTCTCGTAAAAGTACGGATTTTCGATAATGGAACCCACCCGTTTGAAAACTTCATAACTTTGATCGGTGACTTTCTCACCAAAAAGCTGAACTTCTCCGGCTTCTGGCTGGATAAGGTTCAGAATCATTTTCATTACCGTACTTTTACCGGCACCGTTCGGCCCGACAAAGCCATAAATAGCCCCTTTGGGGACATGAATATTCACATCGTTTACAACGACATTTCCTTTGTAGGACTTTCGCAGCCCTACGGTTTCCATGATATAATCCATTTTGTATTCCTCCTGTACAGCTCCCATTATACAAAACAGACTTCTCTTTTCTCTGCCTGAAATCTAACTTTTTTCTAACTTTTCAAAATGACTGAGAAAACCGTTTGCTCATTCTGTATGCTGTGAACCTGCAATTCTGCTCCTATCTGCATAGAAAGTTTCTTCGCAATCGCCAATCCCAGACCATTTCCTGATGATTTCGGGGCAGTCGTATAGTTTCTTATGAATATCTGTTTTTGCTGTTGTGGCGACATTCCTTTTCCGTGATCCTCTATTTCAATGACACTTTTGCCTTTTTCTGCTGTAAGACGCAGGGCAATATACTTTCCATCACCGCCATGCCGGATTGCATTGTCTATCAGGTTTTTCAAAATACGCTGCAAGGCGTCCCGGTCTGTGTCTGCATAAATCGGCGTAGCAGGTATCTGTATATCCACCTCAAATTGCTGCTTTTCAAGCAGATCATAATATTCCAAAATGGTGTCTTGGCATAATCTTGAAACATTCTCCTTTTGCAGTTTCAGAGGAAGATCGCCGGAAGCAATTTTGGACATTGTAAAATAGTCGTTTATCGTTGTTATCAAATCATCTGCTTTACGGTCAATTTTGGTAGCCATAGTATGAATGACCTCCGGCACAGATACATCATCCACTTTAGCAGCCAACATTTCACTGTTTCCTTTTAGCACAGTCAGAGGGGTACGAATATCATGTGAGATATTGGTAAGAACCTGTGCCATCGCCTTTTGTGCCTGTTCATATTCTGACTTCTTTTCATAGAAATTTTGAAGCAATGTGTTAATCGTAGCCCCTAATTTTTTCATGCAGGCATGATCGGTAGGGAGAAGAACAAAGCCATTTTCAGAAGTAATAGAAAGCGTTTCCAGTCGGTTACTGATATAGTTGATTTCTTTTTGCAATTTCCTATACTGTATTCTCTGCCAAATGCAGGTGAGTAGCAAAGCGGCTGAAAGCGCAGCAAACAGAACCCACATTTATTTATCCTCCATCTTGTAACCTATTCCCCATAAGGTCTTAATATAGGTTGTCGTATCTTCTTCACCGTTTTTTAGTTTCAGCCGCAGTCGATTGATATGAGTATTTAGTACATTTTCATTTCCGAAATATGGCTCTCTCCAAATGAGTTCGTATAAGCGTTCTTTTGAGAAAGCCTGTCCCGGATGGGTTGCCAGCAGATGCAAGATTTCAAATTCAATGGGCGTTAAATCTATCAGGGTTCCTTGGCGGCTAACAGTATGACTTATTGGGTCAATCTCTAAATCTTTTATCTTGACACCTGCATCGCTCGATATGGCTTGATAGGTTCTGGCACGCCGAATATTGGCCTTAATTCTTGCAGTAAGCTCAATCAGAGAAAATGGCTTTACAACATAATCGTCGGCCCCCAAATTCAGCCCCAACGATTTATCGGTATCATTGTCCTTTGCGGTGATAATAATGATCGGGATCGTGCTGACCTGTCGAATAGTCTTAATAATCTCCATACCACTCATATCCGGCAGCATGAGGTCTATGAGTGCAAGAGAGTATTCATCGTAATTCTTGACAGTGTGAATGGCTGTTTTCCCCTCACTAAAAGGAAGCACTTGAAATTCTCCTGATAAATAGTCTTTCACCATGCTTCTGATTTCTTCGTCATCTTCAATCAATATAATCTTATTTTCCATTGCGATTGCTCCTTGCTTTTTTTGTTCTACCATCAATGGGCTTTTCTGTGTTCTTTGGAATTAGCCAGACAGTTCCCATTTTCACAGCGCCGGGAATACGGCCCGAAGAACAGTAATAATTTATCCAACGAGGAGTCACACCCCATTTTTCGCCAGCTTCCTTTAATGTCATATAGTCCATATTGCACCTCCAACTTTATCATTATAATTCGTTTTCTCGAATAGTACAAGGCAGGAAATAAGCAAAATTATACATGAAATCAGGCAGAGGCCGAAGCCTCTGCCTAAAAAACTAATTGTAAATCAGTTCATCCTGTATGATTTCCTCTGCCTGCGCTTTCAGCGTGTTCATCAGCCCCACCCAGCGCATAGGGTCACAGACTTTCAGTTCTTCCGTGACACCCGCAGTCTCCATCATGTGAGGTAACATGGTATCCACACGCTCCTGCGCTGTCCGGTCAATCTCTATCAGGTGCGGATACAGCTTCTCGCTCATCAGCAGTTGGTTGTAGAGAATGGGGCGATGTTCCTTCAGGTAGGATTTTCGCATCCTGCCGTACTTGCCAATAGAAGTTTCCGGCTGTTCAGAAAGTTTTAGGTTGGGTATATCATAATCTCCACAACGAGTGTAAGTCAACTTACTCATATTCATTCTCCTTTGCTCCGTGATGATTAGACTGCTGCGCTGGCTGCTATGCTGCCTTTGCGCGGTTCTTCTTTTGGTAGCTGACCGATAGTAGAAAAAACACCTTTTTTCATATCCTCAGCCCGGATCAGGGCTTTCTTAGCGTCCATTTCCGCTTTTTTCTTCGCCTTGATTTTGTCCTCATACCGTTTCTGTGCGCCGCTGGCTTTTCGTTTCAAATAGTTCTGATGGAGCCTGTCCTTGCGTTCTTCTTTTTTCCGCAGTTCTTCCTGTTCCTCCGGGGTTAAAGGAACCGGCTGTAAGGATGGTGGGATATAGCGCCCTAAAAAATTGAAGTAGATTTCAATTTCCTGCATGGTGTCCTGGCTGCCTTTTCGGGCGCGTTCGTGGACAAGGATTTTCTCTACAAACTCGTTGAGCATGGTGTTTGTCAGAGTGTCAAAATTCTCATACTTATCAATTAGGGCTATAAATTTCTCTGCGGATTTCTGGCTTTGCTCGTAGCCGGTAACAGCCTTTTCCAGCTCCGCAATTTCAATCTCAAGTGCGCCCTGCTCTTTGGCATACTGTGCATCAAGCGCCTTATATCGTGCGTCCGGCAGCTTGCCGAGGGCATTGTCCTCATAGATTTTGCAAATCAGTTTTTCCAGTTCTCCGGCTCTCTTTTGAGCAGCAGCCAGACGCCTGCGCTTTTTCGATATATCGGCACTCTGTTGAGCAACCTGCGTTTCCTGAACGGTGTGAATAAATTCCGTCCGGTCATTTCTGGAATATTCAGCGATAGCCCGGAGCGTGTCAGAAACCAATGTCAGAACAGCACTCTCATTGATACGGTGTTGTGTAGGGCATAGTGTCCCACACGGAACTTTGGTATAATTGGAACAGGTATATTGAGAAACCCGCTTGCCATTGTTGGTGCGGTGGACATACATCTTGCCGCCACAATCGGCACAATAGAGCAAACCTGTGAGGGGAGCCGCTTCGCCCCAGCCGTTTGGATAACGCCGTACATTGCTACGGATTTTCTGCACCAGATCAAAGGTCTGCTGGTCGATAATGGCTTCATGGGTATTCTCAAAGATCGTCCATTCGTCCTCAGAAACATAGTGGCTTTTCTTGTCCTTAAAGTGCTTGCGGGTCTTGAAATTGATGGTATGCCCTAAATACTCTCGTTTTTTCAAAATGTTCACGATGGTAGATGATCCCCATCCATAGGGGTCTTTGACCGGCTTTGAACGGTTCACACCCTCGTTGAAGCGGGCAAGGTGTACGACAGGAATTTCAATCCGGTCTGTGGATAATTTGCAGGCGATCTGGTAAGGCCCATATCCCTCCAGCGTGAGGGAGAATATACGGCGTACCACTTCGGCAGCTTCCTCATCTACCAGCCAATGCTCCCGTTTTTCGTCCCATAAGTAGCCGTAAATCACAGTGCCGGTCAGGTGCTTGCCACTCATGCCTTTTGACTTAAACACAGAGCGGATTTTCCGGCTGGTATCACGGGCGTAAAATTCATTCATGATGTTGCGGAACGGGGTAAAATCGTCATCGCCTTTCAGACTGTCCACACCGTCATTGATCGCAATCAGCCGAACTCCGCGCTGCCGCAAAACCTCCATGACCTGACCGACCTTTAGATAGTCGCGCCCCAACCGGCTCATGTCCTTGATGACGATTGCCTCTACACGCCCTGCCTCCACTTCCTCCATCATCGCCAAAAATCCGGGGCGGTCAAAACGGGTGCCTGAGATACCATCATCGGTAAAGTGCGTAGGGTTGGGCAGCCCGTTCCGGCGGGCAAAATCCTCTAACATCTGCTTTTGGTTGGATATGGAATTGCTCTCGCCCTGTAACTCATCGTCGCGGCTCAAACGCTCGTACAGTGGGGTGATTTTTTCGTTTCTCATGGCTGTACCTCCTGAAATGAAACTGCTCTAAGTGACTGCTTCACTAACCATGACAAAAACCATGATTAAGAAGTCACTTAGAGCATATATCACCCGCCGCCAGCTTGAACTTGGCATATTGACGGACAGCAAAGTGGTTCGGCTTCTTCTTTTTCAGTGCTTCAAACATCTGATCCACTGGATTCTGAAAGGTTTCATCATCCTCGCGCACTTCCATCGCATTCAGGAATTCAATCAGCGTTGCAAAGTTCTGCTCTTCCAGCGGTGCCTCATAGTGGATATAACCAATCAAAGCACAATACAGCAAGGTCTCTGCCTTCGTCCAGAATTCGTCACCGGCCTTGCCGTCTCCCTTGGTGTTGGCAATGAGCGTTGTGGTCAGCTTCAAAATATCCTTTTCGCTGTGAATATACGCGAAGGGATTATAATGCATCGACTTTCTGAAATTGATGGTGTTAAAGATCCGGATGCTGTATCCATTCTTCAAAAGGGCTTGGCCGCAGTCGATTACGATATCGCCTTTCGGGTCAGTGACCACATAGGAACTGTGACATTGTAAAAGGTTGGGTTTGAGCCAAAATCGGGTCTTACCGCTGCCGGAACCACCGACCACAAGCACATTTTTGTTTCTGGCATTTGCCGGATTCTTCGGGCGATTGCCCATCATCAGCCGCTCCGTCCGGGTCAAAATCACATTGTTTGCAAACACTGGATCTTCAAACGGTTCGATGTCTTTCTGCGTCCCCCACCGGGCAGAGCCATACTCCATGCCATGACGATATTTCTTGGCATTTTTGCCTTTCAGATACACAGCAAGCCGCAGACCTGCTCCGCAGCACACACCAATCAGCAAATCCAGCGGATGCAGACTTGGCATCGGGTTAGAAAATGCTGCACCCAGGGCAGAAAGAAAGCCGAGGAGCTTTTCAGACATGTCTGCGCCCTCGGCAATTCTCCACGCTTCTCCCAGATTGGTACATACAAGACCGGCAATAAAGTACGGCAGGTTAAGGATCAGCAGCTTTTTGGTCTTATTACTCATAGATCACGCTCCTGACTTTTGTGGCGAACCTTATCCGGCAGAATTGCAGCCACCAGTTCTTTGAGCTTGTTAAGCTGCTCCAGAACACTCGGTTTTTCCTTTGCTTTCAGCTTTCGGTTGGTGAATTCCTCAAAAGCGGAAGTCAGTGCATCCGCATCTTTCGCCTTAAAGAACACCGTGTACTTGGGTGGAATCACATTTTGGTCTTTCGTAATGGCATAATCCACACCATATTTCCGCGCCACCTGTTCAAAGCCTTTCAAATCTGTTTTCTCAATGGGGATACTGCTGACTCCCTGATTCTGACCGATCAGTTCTTTGATGCTCTGCTTTCCAATCGGCAGCTGCGACGTTTTCTGAGCAACCCTCGCCTGATGGTGCCGTTTCCAGGCATTATAGCCATTCACGATGGTGCGAAAGGTCAGTTTCGTGGTGCTGATTGCCAGATTGACTGTACGATTTTCAACTTCTTCCTGCATGAATATCCGCCTCCTTCCTTACAAACTATCCCGGTCCGGTGCCGGTTTGCTCTTTTCCTGGGACTTTGCAGCCTTTTCCTCCATCTTCTTCACCATGTCATCCGGGACCGGAATTGCCATGATGCTGCGACCCATACGAACGAACATCTGGGGCTGATGGAACTGTTCCTCAAATTTCTGCATCTGCTCCGAGGTCAGAGAACCAAAGTCATCCTCTGTCAGCCCTACCACCAGAAAATCACCGGCATAAATGTCCTGCATATCCCCGTCTTCGGTGTAAATCGCACGGTTCAGCGGCAAACCATTGATTTTACCGGATTCATTCAGAATAATGGCCACTTCATCCTCAAATGGATAGGTTACTTCAATATCGCCGCCGACCATAGTCTGCAAATCTTCCAGCTCCGTGCCAACACTGATTTTTTTCGGGTAGGCATTGGGCTGTACCAGCAGCACATTCATTGTCCTGGTCTCTGCCATTTCATGTTCTCCCACGGTCTTGAAGTCCACACCGGTGAAATCGCCGGAATCCAGAACATAGTCCTGATTGTTCCACGCCTGCGTCACCATGCGTTCCGCGTCTTCCTGTGAGGCAGCTTCCACAGAAACCTTTCTCTGGAGAGTTTCCGTAATCTCCACATCGAATTTCTTCATAGGCACCTCCTTAGATCAGGCGCAGTGCCGGAACCAACTCACCGCCAATGGAAACCACCGTCAGGTTTTCGTTCACATAGTCGATGGTGCGTTCCAACGTAAACAGATTGATGCTGCATTCGTTGCCGTTCTGGTCGATTTCCGAAACTTCCGCAGCTCCCAGCAGATAGCGGGTTCTATCAGTCTCGATCACATCGCTCTTATCATAATGGAGAAGCAGTTCCCCATCTGCCACCAGATCAGCCTCCATCTCATCGTAAACATCCTCAAAGATGTCTCGACTGCCATCCTCGGTCAGGAGTTCGCCGCCAGCCCCCGGCAGGATCACCATCACAATGCGCTCCTTCGGGTGATCTTCACGGATTGCCTCCAGCATCAGCCAGTTATGAAGCATCGCAATGGACTTCTCAAACATGGGATCATCCATCGGATTGGGCTGCGATGCACCGTGCGGGCAGTTCTTGCAGTCCATGCTGCACACTGCGTTGTTCTGATTCTTCTTAAAGTTCATCATCATAAAAATCTCCTTCTTATCGTTCCATATCTCGTTGTTTACTTCGCTGCCACTTTTCCAGCAGCCGGATAATCGTGTCCTGCATCTGCTTCGGCGTATAGGATTTCGGGAAATACTTCCGAAGAACCTCGTTTTTAATCGTCACATGGTCAAGCTCATCCTTTTTGATTTCATTCATCACTTCACACATGGCATCCAAGGTGCAGTCGCCCTCCTGCGAGAGCTTTTTCAACCGCTGTGCCTGCGACAGGGATGGGGATGCCTGTGCATAGTCCATTGCCTCCAGAAATTCTTTCTGTTCGGACGGTTTCAGGTAAGACAGCTCTACCGCCGGATTAAAGGCGATTTTCTTCTCATCCACCATGTCCAGAATTTCTGGAATCAGGTTGGTAAGGCGGATAAAACGCTGAACTTGCGTTTTACTTTCATTCGCATCATCAGCTAACTGGTTCACAGCCCACGACTTCTGACCAACTTGGTCAGAAGTTAAATCTCCGCGTTGTCCCTGATGCTTCATCGCTTCCAACTTCATCTTGTAGGAAAACGCTCTCTCGCTGGGAAGGATATTTTCCCGCTGCAAGTTGCTATCCACCATAAAGATGATTGCCACATCATCGTCCATTTCCTTGACGATGACCGGCACTGTCTCCAAACCTGCCAACTGCGCTGCATGAAGCCTGCGGTGTCCCGAAAGGATTTCAAATCCGCCTTCCGGGTCAGGCCGTACAATCAGCGGTGATACCACACCGATCTGCTTGATGCTCTCCACGGTCTGTTCCATCAGCTCATCGTCCAGCACCTTAAAGGGATGACCTTCAAAGGGATGCAGGTCAGAAAGCGGCATCTCCGTCCGCTTCTCCTTAGCCGCAGCGTCGGCAGCTGAGCCACTGCGGTTTTCTGTTGTAATACTGGTTTTTGCTTTTGCCATTCAGCTTCTTAACCTCCTTCCAGCGGTGATAGATGCCATTCTTACCTGCGAAAAACGCCTTTTTTGCCTTGCACTTCATAGATCAAGTACCTCCTTAACGACCTGCTGTTTTTCTTTTCCAATGCTCTTTCTGCGGTCCTCTCCGCTGATTCGCACCGGCGTACACATTTCCAGAATCCTGCTGTAAATCCGGGCGTATGCCACATCCTCCGGATTGCGGATTTCAGCAATCTTCAGATTGGTTGTGATAATGACCGGAAGTCCGGACTTGTACCGCTCATCAATAACGGCGTAGACCTGCTCCAGCGCATATTCGGTGCTGCGCTCAATTCCCAGATCATCCAGAATCAGTAAAGAATAATTAGAAAACGAAGCAATATACCGGTATCGCTCTTCCGAATACATGGCTCCCATCTGATTCAGGATTTTGGAGAAGTTCGTCATCAAAACCGGAATGCCCTGTTCCAGCAGCGCATTGGCAATACAGGCCGCCACAAAGGACTTTCCGGTGCCGACATCTCCCCATAACAAAAGGCCAAGGTTTTCAGCCTTGACCTTTTTCCACTGCTCCACATAGCGTTTTGCCATCTGGATATCCTTATTGTCCTCTGCAACGGCAAAATTCCATTCCAGAAGATGCTTTTCCTGAATCCCAGTTGCTTTCAGCTGCCTGATTTTACGCTGCCGCTCCAGCAGTTCATCCTGGCGTTTTTTCTCCGCCATCGCTTCCTGCTGGCATCTGCAAAGGCAGGGAACAATCTTGTCTCTGCCCCAGAGCTTTACCCTGCACTGCACCGGCGTATGGCAGTTTCTGCAATACAACAGTCCGTCATCACCCTGGTATTCCAGCTCTCCGGGTTCTTTCGGCGTAAAGAGCGAATCCAACGCCGCATTCAATACTTCAGGCACCATGTCGCTCATAGGCTGTCTCCTTCCTCAAATGTGTAGTCTGCCGGGTTATACTTCGGCTTTTCTCTCTTTGCCCAGCTCCGGATTGTTGCAAGGTGATTTTTGTAGCTCCTGCCGGTGGAAGCCATATACTCAGAGAGCCGTTCCACCCGCATCTGATAATCTCCTGGGAACTCCTGCCGGAGCTTGCCGTATTCCGTGTCAGAGAGAAGGACATTTTCGTATGAGCCATACCGGTGTTGGATTTCCTTCTTCTCTCTTTTATTGATTGTTTCAGTACTTGTTCTATTAGTACTTAATTGCGCGGGATTTTCCGTAACCGGTGTGTCCGTATCCGGATTTACCGTATACGGCTTTTCCGTACACGGTGATTCCGAACACGGCTTTTTCCTTGGCATCTCATAGATCACATACTCCGCTCTGCCCATCCGACCGTTACTCTCACGCTGCTGGTTCCTTTCCAGATATCCAAGACGTTCCAGTTCTTTCAGAGCTGTAAGCACCCCATCTACGCCATCCGGTGTAATCGAAGATAATCCCCGTACCGAATAGTTCCATGTGTCCGGTAAACTAAGCAGCATAGAGAGAAGTCCTTTTCCTTTCAGGCTGAGACCCTGATCCCGCAGGTGGTAATTGCACATCGTTGTGTAATTGCTGTTCTTCTCAACCCTGAATACCGGCATGGTGCTCACCATCCTTTTTCGCAGGCTCCGCTTTTTTCTTCGGACATTTGCGCGGACGATCTTCGCTGTCCTCCCGGCGATGGTATTTGCCGGTATCCTGCATCATGCGTTCAAACGCCTGAAGGCGTCCCTCTGTAAAAAGCGTCATTCGATCACACCCCATTTCTTAAACAACTTGAAGAGATGATTCTTTCCCTTGCAGGTCACTCTCGTCTGCTGCACCAGTTTTCCGCTTCTGCCGTAGCAATCCCGGACAATAAAATAGCCCCTTGCAGATTTATCTGCAAAAGGCATCAGCCAGCCGCTTGGACTGCGGTACAGATAGCGGTGATCCAGTAAGAGAGCTACTGCCGTCTTCTCTGGGATTCCGATTTCCTTACAGAAATTCCGGATGCAAGTGCAGTCCTCCGAATTCACAAAGGTATCAAAGTAGTCTGCCTTGGGCTGTGCCGCAACCAGCTGTTTGCGGATACCCTCAAGCTGCTCCCTCTCGGCTACAAGCTCCTGCGCCAGGGTGTAGATGACCTCCGGGTGCTGAATCACCTGATCCAAAATGGAATCGCTCATATACACACCATGCTTTCGGATGGACGGGAGAACTTCATCAAACACCCAATGTTCAAATCGTTCTGCCGATGGCAGTTTGCTGTGAACGATCAGCCGGTAAACATCGCCTTCCGTGATAAAGGAGATTTCAACGACCTGCTCTCCAGCATTCCCATACTGATTCACCTTCTGAACGACCCCCTCGCGTTTCGTTAGGGGGTCTCTGCAATGGCGTTTCACTGCGGCGTAGGGATTCACATACCCCAACGCTTTCGCCACATCACTTGCACAGAAGAAGGTCTTGCCTGCCTCCTGCAACACGCGGATCGAACCAAACTCCTGGTTCTCGAACACCTCCATCATCTGCCTCGACTGTCCGCCATGACTGCCCACATCGGTATCATGGGTCTTCTGATTGAAATCCGTCATACCTGTTACCTCCTACTCAAATTTGTCTCGCCGGATTTCAGGCGAAAAAAAATAGAGCCTCGACCCATTCTCGTTTTCAAAGAATGAGCCAAGGCTCTATGTAAATCGGTCAAGTATGTGTTCGTCCGTCGATGACAAAATTGGACTTCATTTGCTCCTATTGTCCACCAGTAATTTAACCCATAAGAGGTCAAAATGGGCTTGTCCACCAGTAATTTGACCACTATAAACCCATAAATTTCCGTTCAAATTCCATCAAAACCGAACAGTCCAGACAGAATTTTGGGCATAGAAAAAGCCCGGAAAATAGCGTATTTCCGGGCTTTTTTAGCATTATTAAGCTGTAGATTATCGCTTGCTGAACTGAGGTGCGCGACGAGCGGCTTTGAGGCCGTACTTCTTACGCTCCTTCATACGAGGATCGCGGGTCAGGAAGCCAGCCTTCTTCAGAACAGAACGATTCTCATCGCTCTGCTGCAGCAGGGCGCGGGACAGGCCGTGGCGGATAGCGCCAGCCTGGCCGGAAACACCGCCGCCGGAAACGCGGACGACGACATCGTACTTGCCCTCCAGGCCCAGCAGGACCAGCGGAGAACGGACGATCAGCTTCAGGGTCTCCAGACCGAAGTAGTTGTCGATATCACGATCGTTGATGGTGATCTTACCGGTGCCGGTGTAAACGCGAACGCGGGCAACGGAATCCTTACGACGACCAGTGCCGTAGAAATAAGGTTTGGTTTCGTACATGTTCGATTGCCTCCTTCTTAGAACTCGATCTTCTCGGGCTTCTGAGCTGCGTGAGCGTGCTCGGCACCCTGGTAGCAGTGCAGACGGGTCAGAGCCTTAGCACCGATGGTGTTGGAAGGGATCATGCCCTTGATAGCGTAGGTCATAGCCAGGTCGCTGTTCTCAGCCATCAGCTTGCTGTACTGGACCTTCTTCAGGCCGCCAATGTACTTGCTGTGGGTGATGTGGAACTTCTGCTCAGCCTTCTTGCCGGTCAGAACTGCCTTGTCGCAGTTGACGACAACGACGTAATCGCCGCAATCGACATTGGGGGTGTAGTTGACCTTCTGCTTGCCGCGCAGCAGAACAGCGGCCTCAGCAGCGACGTGACCCAGGCTCTTGCCGGTTGCGTCGAGCAGATACCACTTGCGCTCGACTTCAGCGGGCTTTACGAGAGTAGTGCTCATATCTATTTCCTCCTGATAAGTGTTTGGTACGATTCAGGCGCCTTTGGGGCGCGAGTGTCAGTATACAACACAAAAAAGCGCCTGTCAACATCTTTTTGCGATTTTTTCAGTGGAAATTTTTATACCTCTCAAAATCTCTTGAATTCTCTTGAAATCTCACGTTTTCTAAAATCGCATTTTCAAAAAGTTTTTCAGCCTCCGGGGGGCAAATTTGCCCCTGCGGCGCTACAATTTTGCCGCCAAGTGTGTTATACTGTATAAGATATTGTAAAAAGGAGATTTTTCCCATGCCGAAAGACATTCACACGCAGGATTCCTCCCAGCAGCGGGCCTCCAGGCTGCTGCTCGCCATGGGCGTGATCGTGCTTTTGGGTGCGCTGGCCTACTTTGGGCTGACGCTGGCCGTCAACCGCCGCACTCCCGCCAACCCCGACACCCACTTTGATGCGGAGAACGGCATCTCGGTGGATTACGAAAGTGCCGTCTGGCCCGTCTGCCAGATGACCGAGGATGCTGCGCTGGGCCATGCGCTGCAGCTGGCTTCCGGTGAGGACAGCGCCAACGCCAACTATCAGGTAGTGCTGTTCCAGCGGGGAGACAAAGCCACTTACGAAGATTTCATCGGCCAGTCGGAAGCTGACCTGAAAGCAGCCTACGGTGTCATCAGCCCCCGCAAGGTCAAGCTGCAGGTGGGGGGTGCCACGGTCACTGCCGTGCGCTGTGATATCCAGGCCTACTACGCCGTGCTGGCCACCATCGAATACGACAGCGGCGATGTGATCTATGTCTCCGGCCTGACCAAACTGGCCTCCGTCAGCGATATCGTCAATCTGGTGGAAAGCGTGAGCCTGACATGAGCGATCCACACGCCATGCAGCGGCTCTGCGGCCTGATGCGTAAGGCCGTGCAGGATTACGAGATGATCTCCCCCGGTGATAAGATCATGGTGGGCGTTTCGGGCGGCAAGGACAGCGTGGCCCTGACCATCGGGTTGGCCCTGCTGCGCCGGTACCTCGGCTTTGATTATGAGGTCGTGGCCGTCACCCTTGACCCGCAGTTTGACCACCAGGCTGTGGATTACAGCCCGCTGGCGGCGCTGTTTGCCCGGTATGGGGTCCCCTACGAGGTGCGCCGCACCGAGATCGGCCCCATCGTGTTTGAATACCGTCAGGAAAAGAACCCCTGTTCCCTCTGCGCCAGGCTGCGCCGGGGCGCGCTGCACACGGCGGCGCAGGAGCTGGGCTGCAATAAAGTGGCGCTGGGCCACCACCTCGATGATGCCGTGGAGACCTTTTACATGAATCTCTGGCGGGAGGGCCGCATTGGCTGCTTCTCCCCGGTCACCCAGCTGGACCGCCGGGGCCTGACCCTGATCCGCCCCATGCTGCTGGCCACCGAACACGAGGTGCGCTGTGCGGTAAAGGAGGAGGACTTCCCCATCGTCAAGAGCCGCTGCCCCGCCGACGGTGTGACCGTGCGGGAGCAGACCAAGGATTTTGTCCGGGAGCGCTGCCGCACCGACCACGCCTTCCGGCAGAAAACGCTCCATGCCCTGCAGGAGAGCGGCATCGATGGCTGGCGGCCGGTCCATACAGGCCGCACATCCAATCCATCCCCAAAGGAGGGAATGCATCATGCAGATGCAGAACTTTGAAAAACATGTCTGGGCTGAGATCGACCTCGATGCCCTGCGGGCCAACTTCCGCACCGTAAAGCAGCGGGCAGGCAGCCTGCCCCTGTGTGCCGTGGTCAAGGCCGACAGCTACGGCCATGGTGCCGTCCAGTGCGCCCGGGTCTTTGCGCAGGAGGGCGCTTCCTGGCTGGCTGTCAGCTGCCTGGCCGAGGCCCTGCAGCTGCGCAGGAGCGGCCAGACCCTGCCCATCCTCATTCTGGGCCATGTGCAGCCCGCATACGCTGCCGCCCTTATCCGGGACGATATCACCGCGGCCTGCTATTCCCTGCCCCAGGCCCAAGCCCTGAGCGAGGCCGCACAGGCCGCCGGGGGCCGGGTCAAAGTGCATCTGGCTGTGGATACCGGCATGGGCCGCATCGGCTTTGCTCTGCGCACCGATTTTGATGCCGCCATTGCCGAGGCCATTGCCGCCTGCACCCTGCCCGGCCTGGAAATGACCGGCCTGTTCCAGCACTTCTCGGTGGCCGATGACACCGCCGAGGAAAACATTGCCTACACCGCCGAGCAGCACCGGCTCTTTGTGCAGGCCTGCAGCGCCCTGACGGCAGCCGGGCACGAGCCCGGCATCGTCCACTGCGACAACTCGGCCGGTGTGATGCTCCACCCGGACTGGCCCGAGGGCCTGCCCCGGGCACACTGCATGGCCCGCCCCGGCATCATCCTGTACGGCTTTGACCCCAGCGATGAAGTCCGCTTCGGGCTGTTCCGCCCGGTGATGAAGCTCAAGACCGTGGTCAGCATGGTCAAGGTGCTGCAGCCGGGCCAGTCCACCAGCTATGGCCGCCGGTTCACAGCAGAGCGGCCCACACCTGTGGCCACCCTCTGCACCGGCTACGCCGATGGCTACCCCCGCCAGCTCAGCTGCGGCAAGGGCATCGTGGAGATCCACGGCACGCCCTGCCCGGTGCTGGGCCGGGTCTGCATGGATCAGATGATGGTGGATGTCTCTGCTGTGCCGGGCACGGTGCAGGAGGGGGACGAAGCCATCCTGTGGGGCGGCACTGTCAGCGACAGTGCGGAGGACATTGCCCGCAAGACCGATACCATCACCTACGAGGTGCTCTGCGGCGTTTCCCGCCGGGTGCCCCGTGTTTATCTGGAACACGGCACGACCGCTGCCGTGGAGGATTGGATCCTGAACGACTAACACACTCTCCCGGAGGAATTACATGGCAAGAGACAACATCCGAAATTTCTGCATCATTGCACACATCGACCACGGCAAGTCCACCCTGTCGGACCGAATTCTGGAGCTGACCAAGAGCGTGGACGAGCGCATCATGGAGGATCAGATCCTCGATAACATGGACATCGAGCGGGAGCGCGGCATCACCATCAAGGCTCGCGCCGTTACCCTGAACTACACCGCCAAGGACGGCAAGACCTACGAGTTCAACCTCATCGACACCCCGGGCCATGTGGACTTTGCCTACGAGGTCAGCCGCAGTCTGGCCGCCTGTGAGGGTGCCATTCTGGTGGTGGATGCCACCCAGGGTGTGGAGGCCCAGACGCTGGCCAACACCTACATGGCGCTGGAGCATGATCTGGAGCTGGTGCCCATTCTGAACAAGATCGACCTGCCCAGCGCCCACCCGGACGAAGTAGCCCAGGAGGTGGAGGATGTGATCGGCCTGCCCTGCATGGATGCGCCCCGCGTCTCCGCCAAGACCGGCCTGAATGTCGATCAGGTGCTGGAGCGGGTGGTCAGCGATATCCCCGCCCCCACCGGTGACCCGGACGCTCCCCTCAAGGCCCTGATCTTTGACAGCATCTACGACAGCTACAAGGGCGTTATCGTCTACATCCGCGTGTTCGAGGGCACCGTCAAGCCCGGCGACACCATCAAGATGATGGCCACCGGGGCAGAGTTCACGCTGGTAGAGGTGGGCCACATGGGTGCCACCAGCCTGACCCCCTGCAGCCAGCTGCAGGCCGGCGAGGTCGGCTACCTGACCGCCAGCATCAAGACCGTGCAGGACACCCGCGTGGGCGATACCGTCACACTGGCAGACCGCCCCACCTCCGAGGCCCTGCCCGGCTACCGTCAGGTCAAGCCCATGGTGTTCTGCGGCATCTACCCTGCCGACGGTGCCAAGTACCCCGACCTGAAGGACGCGCTGGAAAAGCTGCAGCTGAACGATGCATCCCTGACCTTTGAGCTTGAGACCAGTGCCGCGCTGGGCTTTGGCTTCCGCTGCGGCTTCCTGGGCCTGCTCCACATGGAGATCATCACCGAGCGTCTCGAGCGGGAGTTCGACCTGGATATCATCACCACCACCCCCAGCGTCCGCTACCGCCTGACCATGACGGACGGCACCGTGGAGATGATCGACAACCCGTCCAGCTACCCGGACCCCTCCAACATCGTCAAGCAGGAGGAGCCCTTTGTGGATGTCCACCTCTACACCCCCAACGATTACGTGGGTGCCCTGATGGATCTGTGCCAGCAGAAGCGCGGCGTGCTCATCGACATGAAATATCTGGACGATGTCCGCGTGGACCTGCACTACGCCCTGCCTCTGGGCGAGATCGTCTACGACTTCTTCGATGCCATCAAGAGCCGCAGCCGCGGTTACGCCAGCTACGACTACGAGTTCAAGGAGTACCGCGAGAGCGATCTGGTCAAGCTGGACTTCCTGCTGAACGGCGACCCTGTGGACGCACTCTCCATGATCGTGTTCCGGGACAACGCCTACGCCAAGGGCCGCCGCATCTGCGAAAAGCTGCGGGACAACATTCCCCGCACCCTGTTCGAGATCCCGGTGCAGGCCGCCATCGGCGGCAAGATCATTGCCCGCGAGACCGTCAAGGCCATGCGCAAGGACGTGCTGGCCAAGTGCTACGGCGGCGATATCTCCCGCAAGAAGAAGCTGCTGGAAAAGCAGAAGGAGGGCAAGAAGAAGATGCGCCAGCTCGGCAGCGTCTCCCTGCCCAGTGAAGCCTTTACCGCCGTGCTGAAGCTGGACAGCACGGATGACTAAGGGGTTTGCTACTTGCATTTTCAACAGGATTATGATACTTTAGAATCAGAAACAGCCGCACACCTTATAAAGAGAGGTATCCTGCCATGAAGGACCAGTATCAGCATTATCTCGAGCTCCTGAAAGGACTGCGGCTGATGGACGATGATTTCTTTTCAGAAGCATTGGATGAAAAAATCGAGCCTGTGGAATATATCCTGCGCACGATTCTTGAGCGCAACGACATCAAGGTTCAGCGCACCGAGGCTCAGGTGGAATACAAAAGCGCAACCAAGCGCTCCATCAAATTGGACATCCGGGCTGTAGATACCGAGGGCCGCGTTCTGGACATCGAGGTCCAGCGGGCAGACAAGGGTGCCAGCGTCCGCCGGGCGCGCTTCCACAGCAGTGTCATTGACCGGACGTTACTGGAAAAAGGTGAAGATTTTGACGCATTGGTGGACACCTATGTCATCTTTATCACTGAGCATGACAAATATGGTGTAGGTCTGCCGTTATATCATGTAGAGAGAACAGTCACAGAGCTGCAACACACCACGTTCGGTGATGGAGCTCATATCATTTATGTGAATGGCGCATTCCGTGATTTGGAGCATCCCGTTGGGCGTTTGATGCATGACATGAACTGTACCGACCCGAACAAAATGTTGAACCCGCTTCTTGCCAAAGAGGTACGCTATCTGAAAGAAACCGAAGGAGGGAGAGCACAGATGTGCAGAGCATTTGAAGAGGTTGCGCGAGAATCCGCAAGAGATGCCGAGTATCAAAAGGCTGTACGGACAGCAAAGAAGATGCTGGCTTTGGGGCAGCTGAATCTGGAAACGATTGCTGAGTGTACAGAGCTTTCTCTCGACGAAGTAAAAGCGCTTGCAGATAAGAAACCTGCCTGACAGCGATACAAACAAACGTCCCCCTGCACCGTTCAAACTGCAAACGGCGCAGGGGGACGTTTCATATCCCGATATTTTCAGTTCAGGCCCTTGAACCAGTTCAGGCTGTCCTTGATGCCGTGCATGGAGTCCTGAATGATCCGGCCATAGATGTAGATGCTGTATGCCGCCGCAATGACCTGCACAAAGGCCTTGCCGCACTCGATGCCAAAAGCCAGATAGGGCTTTGCCTTCTGCCAGTAGGGGCGGATCTGATCCTTCAGCTCCCCCACCCAGGCAGGAGCGCCGCCGGAGACCTGCTCCAGCTCCTCAGCGGGAATGACGGTGCACTGCGCCGGAAATCTCAAGTTCTGCTGCATGTCCGCTCCTCTCAAAGTGCCAGGCTTGCCAGCAGCACCAGAACCACGCTTCCGGCCGCCAGCCCCATCGTTGTAAGAAGGGTGTCCGGGTCTGCCTCTTTCTCCTCTACCACTTCCGCGCTGCCGCCATTGGCCGACCAGTGGGCATAGACAGTGGTATCTGCGCCAAACGCCGTATCGTTGGCTTTGACCTGCACATCAATAGGGAACCCGGTGACATCATCTGTGCCAGAGGTGTACCAGCCATCGAAGGTGTAGCCCTCCATGCTGGCACCGGGCAGGCTGCCCAGTTTGCCCTCGTCATTGGTGCGCTCTGCGGCAGAGGTACAGGTGCCGCCGTTGGCATCAAAATAGATAATGACCTTTGCCGCAAAAGCGGTGGGGGTACACAGGCAGACCGCCAGCACACAGGCCAGCCCCGCCAGCATCCGTTTGAATTTCTTCATCCTGCGCTCTCTTTCCGGTTCAGCGTCAGACGCTGTAGCCCTGTGCCTTGATGACATCCACCACCTGAGAAACGTACTTCTGGCAGGTGTCGTGGTCAGGGGCCTCCACCATCACACGGACTACCGGCTCGGTGCCGGACTCCCGGACAAGGATGCGGCCGGTATCGCCCAGTGCCTCGGCCACCGCCTTGACAGCGGCCTGCACAGCGGCATCGTCCTGCGCGGCCTTCTTATCGGTGACGCGGACATTTTCCAGCACCTGCGGGTAGATCTTCAGCGGGGCGGCCAGCGCACTCAGAGGCTTCTTCTTGGCCAGCATGACCTCCATCATCTTCAGGCTGGTCAGGATGCCGTCACCGGTGCTGGCGTACTTGGAGAAGATGATGTGGCCGCTCTGCTCACCGCCGATGCGGCAGCCGTTCCTGGCCATATACTCGTAGACATACTTGTCGCCCACGGCAGTCTTGGCGTAGCCGATGCCCTGCTCGTCAAAGGCCTTGTACAGACCAAAGTTGGACATGACCGTGGTAACGACGGTATTGGTCAGCAACTTGCCACGTTCCTTCATGTAGCAGCCGTAGATGTACAGGATGTGGTCACCGGTGATCACATTGCCCTTTTCGTCCACGCAGAGGCAGCGGTCTGCATCGCCGTCATAGGCAAAGCCCACGTCCAGGCCCTTTTCCACCACAAACTTCTGCAGACCCTCAATGTGGGTGGAGCCTGCGTTCAGGTTGATGTTCAGGCCGTTGGGCTGGTTGTTGATGACATAGGTGTCTGCGCCCAGCGCATCGAACACGCTCTTGGCAATGTTCCAGCTGGCACCGTTGGCACAGTCCAGGCCCACCTTGATGCCCTTGAAGGAGTAGATGCCCAGACTGATCAGGTAGCCCATGTAGCGGTTGCGGCCCGCCACATAGTCCACGGTGCAGCCGATATGCTCCCGGTGGGCAAAGGGCAGCTCCGGCCAATCCTGATCAAAGACATGGAGCTTGCCGTCGATGTAGTCCTCCACCAGCAGCAGGGTCTCCTCAGGCATCTTTTCGCCGTAGCAGTCGATCAGCTTGATGCCGTTGTCGTAGAACGGGTTATGGCTGGCGGAGATCATAATGCCGCAGTCAAAATCATCCACGCGGGCAATGTAGGCCACGCTGGGGGTGGTGGTGACGTGGAGCAGGTAGGCATCTGCGCCGGAAGCGGTCAGGCCCGCCACCAGGCTGTACTCGAACATGTACGAGCTGCGGCGGGTATCCTTGCCAATGACAATGCGGGCAGGCTCGTTGTTGCCGCTGCGCTCCCGCAGTGCATTATAATACCAGCCCAGAAAACGGCCTACCTTGTAGGCGTGGTCGGCGGTCAGGTTCACACCGGCCTCGCCACGGAAGCCATCGGTTCCAAAATATTTTCCCATGATCCTCTTCTCCTTCTATTGCAGCGTTACGTTTTCTCTTATCCCTGAGAGCGCTCTCTCCTTGCTCTCACTCTTTATAATAGCATAAAACCGGAAAAGAATCCATGGGTTTGGGCATTCTGTGCAGCCCACCCCCGGAACAACAGCTCTTTTTTCAGCCTTTACTGCATCTTTAGGAAAAGTATGGTATACTTTTCATCTGGAGTAGAATAGATATGGAGGGATCCCCATGAAGCAGAAGACCCGCTGGCACGACGCGCTGGTCCTGGCCGCTGTGCTGTGCGCCGCCTTTCTCATTGTGACCGGCACACAGCAGATCACCGGCCGGATCGATGGCGTTGCATCGATGGTGTTTGTTCTGGCAGTTTTTTTGATCTCGATCTATACGGATGGTTATGTGTTGGGCGTGGTGGCTTCCCTGATCGGCGTGCTGGCCGTGAATTTTGCGTTCCGCTCCCCTTACTTTGCCTTCAACTTCACCCTGCCGGAAAACCTGTTCTCGGGCATGGCGATGCTGGTGGTGTCCATTATGACCAGCACCCTGACCACCCGCATCAAAAAGCAGGAACAGCTGCGGATGGAGAGCGAGACCGAAAAAATGCGGGCCACCCTGCTGCGGGCCGTCTCCCACGATCTGCGCACGCCCCTTACTTCTATTTACGGGGCCTGTTGCACGGTCATTGAAAATTATGACAGCCTGGAAAAAGAGCAAAAATTAAAACTTCTTGGCGAAGCCTGTTCCGATGCCCAGTGGCTGAACCGGATGGTGGAGAACCTGCTGTCTGTCACCCGCTTTGACGGTGGGCAGGTGGCCGTGCAAAAGACTCCCACCGTGCTGGACGAACTGATCGACACCGTGCTGGTGCGGTTCCAGAAGCGCTACCCCAAGGTGCCCGTTACCACCTACCTGCCCGACAGCTTCATCGTGATCCCCATGGACTCGATGCTGATCTCGCAGGTGCTGACGAACCTTTTGGAAAATGCCGCCGTCCATGCCGAGGGGATGACCCAGCTGACCCTGCGGGTGTTCACGCTGGGCAGCCGGGCGGTGTTTGAGGTATCGGACAACGGCTGCGGCATTCCGAAGGAGCGCCTGCGCACCCTGTTCACCGGTGTGCTGCCCGCCGATGCCGCGGCAGACAGCGGCAAGCACGGCATGGGCATTGGCCTTTCGGTCTGTGCCGCCATCGTCAAGGCACACGGCGGCGAGATCCAGGCCGAGAGCAAGGTGGGCGAGGGCACCACCATCCGCTTCTGGCTGGAGACTGAATCGATCGAGACGGAGGAAAACGAAGATGAGCAATAACAAATTCAAGGTTCTGGTCGTGGAAGACGAAGCCAACATCTGCAGCTTTATTGAGACGCTGCTGGAGACCAACGGCTATCAGGCCCTTGTTGCCAACACCTGCGCCATGGGCCAGACCCTGTTCACCTCCCACAATCCGGACCTTATCATCCTGGATCTGGGCCTGCCTGACCGGGACGGACTGGAGCTCATCCGTTTTGTGCGGCAGAAGTTCCTGACCCCCATCGTCGTGCTCTCGGCCCGCACCACCGAGCAGGACAAGATCGAGGCGCTGGATCTGGGAGCCAACGATTACATCACCAAACCCTTTGGCACCGGCGAGCTGCTGGCCCGGGTGCGCGCCGCCCTGCGCACCAACCGCTTCGGCGTGCTGGGCGGAATGCCCGGCGGCGTGTTCCGGGCACAGGGGCTTGAGATCAACTATGAGCGCCGCAAGGTCTTTGTGGACGGTGCCGAGATCAAGCTGACCCAGACCGAATACAACATCGTGGCCTTCCTCTCGGAACATGCAGGCCGGGTGATGACCTATGCCGCCATCGTGCGGGCCATCTGGGGCGATACCGACTGCGGCAGCACCAAAAAGCTGCAGGTCAACATGGCAAACATCCGCAAAAAGCTGGGCAGCGTGCCCGGCCGCAACACCTATATTCTGAACGAACTGGGCGTGGGATACCGGATGATCGACGAGGACACCGATGCCAGGCCCGAAAGCTGAGGACTGCGTATGCTTCCTGCACTGATCATTTTTCTGCTGACCTATTTTCTGATGCTGGTCCTGCCGCAGTACCGGCCTTTTGCCGCGCTGGGCGGGGCCGCTCTGTTTCTGGCTCTGGGCGCGGCGGGCCTGTGGGACTTTACCCTGATGGATGCCGCCCGGGCCGTGGACTTCAATGTCCTGCTGATGATGGCGGGCACCATGGGCACGGTCTCCCTCTTTATTGAGAGCAGGATGCCCGCCCGGCTGGCCGAGCTGCTCATCGTGCGGGTGCCCAACGTGAAATGGGCCGTGTGTATGCTGGCCCTTTTTGCCGGGGTCATCAGCGCCTTTGTGGACAATGTTGCCACGGTGCTCATGGTGGCCCCTGTGGGCCTTGCCATTGCCCGCAAGCTCAGGATCTCCCCCGTGCCCGTCCTCATCTCCATTGCGGTCTCCTCCAACCTGCAGGGAGCTGCCACCCTTGTGGGCGACACCACCAGCATCCTGCTGGGCGGCTTTGCGGGGATGAATTTTTTCAATTTCTTCTGGATGGAGGGCAGGCCCGGCATCTTCTTCGGGGTGGAGCTGGGGGCGCTGGCCTCTCTGGGCGTGCTGCTGTTCACCTTCCGTCACGAGACCCAGCCCATCTCGGCCGCGGTGGAGACCGAGGTCACCGACACGGTTCCCTCCGCCCTGATGCTGCTGACGGTGGGCCTGCTCATCGCGGCCTCCTTCCTGCCCCAGCCTGCGGGCGGGCTGCCGCTGGCGCTCTATGGCCTGCGCAGCGGTCTGATCTGTGCAGGGGTCTGCCTGTTCGGCATCCTGCGCGCCTGCCTGCGCCGCCGCTCGTTCGCGCCGTTCCGGCTGGCGGCCCGGGAGCTGGACTGTGACACCCTGCTGCTGTTGTTCGGGCTGTTCATCCTGATTGAGGGCATCCGCAAGGCCGGGGTCATCGATGCCGCCGCCCAGCTGTTCTACACCCTCTCCGGTGATGACCCCTTCCGGCTCTATACCCTGCTGGTATTCGTCTCGGTGGGCCTTTCTGCCTTCATCGACAACATCCCCTATGTGGCCACCATGCTGCCGGTGGTGCAGGGCATTGCCGGGCTGATGAACGGCGGTGCAGGCTTCCCGCCTGAGCTGTTTTATTTCGGCCTGCTCACGGGCGCAACTCTGGGCGGCAACCTGACCCCCATTGGCGCTTCGGCCAACATTGCAGCCATCGGCATCCTGCGCAAGCAGGGTGAGCAGGTGCGCACCCGTGATTTCCTGCGCATCGGCATCCCGTTCACGCTGGCAGCCGTCCTGACGGGCTATGTGTATCTCTGGCTGGTGTGGGGCGCGTAAGCGCTGCCGTGCCAAAGCAGAAGCAAAAAACGCGCCGTGTCCAACGACACAGCGCGTTTTTGTTGTTTATTCCAGCCCGATCTGCTGGGCGTATTCTTCCAGCAGCTCCCGCTCCAGGAAGGGGGTTTTCACGCCCTCACGGTCGCGGTAGGTCTCGTGGCCCTTGCCGATGACGGCGATCAGGTCACCCTCCTGAGCGTGATCCACGGCATAGTGGAGCGCGTCCAGACGGTCGGGGATCTCCACAAACTTGGCATCAGGGTTGCCCTTGTTCATGCCCACCCGGATATCGGCGAGGATGTCCTCGATCTTCTCAAAGCGGTTGTTGTCCTCGGTCAGGATGGAGAAATCCGCCATTTTAGCACAGATCTCGCCCATGCCGTAGCGGCGCAGCTTGGAGCGGTTGCCGCCGCAGCCGAACACCACCACCAGCCGGTGGGGGTGATAAGCCCGCAGGGTGGTGAGCAGGCTCTCGGTGGAGACCTCGTTGTGGGCGTAGTCCAGCAGGATGGTAAACTTTTTGCTGATGGGCACCAGTTCCACGCGGCCCTTGACCACGCACTTGCCAAGACCCTCATGGATGGCGGCATCGGGCAGGCCCAGCACCTTGCCCACAGCCAGGGCGGCCAGCGCGTTGTAGACGCTGAACTCGCCGGGCATGTTCACCCTGACATCCATATTGTCCCTGCCGGAGACATGGAACGCCACGCCCAGAAAATCGTGGGTGCGCAGCAGCTCACAACCCTCGGCGCGGTAGTCGGCCTTTTCACTGCGGCCATAGGTCACCAGCTTGCAGGTGTGGCCTTCCAGCAGGGCTTCGGTGTTTTCGTCATCGATGTTCACCACGCCCACATCACACCGCCGGAAGAGCTGCCCCTTCCAGCTGCGGTACTCCTCAAAGGTCTTGTGCTCACCGGGGCCGATGTGGTCGGGGGAAAGGTTGGTGAACACGCCGATATCATAGTGCACCCCCGCCACACGGTCCATCATCAGGCCCTGGCTGGACACCTCCATCAGGGCCACATCGCAGCCTGCGTCCAGAAACTGGCGGAAGGTCTTTTGCAGCTCGTAGCTCTCAGGGGTGGTGTTGGCGGTCTCCTGATGACGGCCCATGAAATAGATGCCGTTGGTGCCGATCATGCCGACCTTTTTCCCGGCAGCTTCCAGCACGCTCTTGATCATGTGGGTGGTGGTGGTCTTGCCCTTGGTACCGGTCACGCCGATCATGGTCATCTGGCGGGAGGGGTTGCCAAAGAGGTTGCCGCTCATCAGCGCCATGGCATAGCGGCTGCTCTCCACCTTGACCACGGTCACACCGGGCATGGCAGAAAGGTCGATGTCGTGCTGGATGACCAGCACGCTCACGCCCTTGGCGGCGCAGTCCGCGGCAAACTCGTGGCTGTCACGCTGGGTGCCCACGATGCAGACAAAGGCAAGGCCCGGGGCCGCCTTCCGGCTGTCGTAGATGATGTCCTGCACTTCGGTATCCAGGCTGCCCTGCACCAGCGTAAAGGGCACGCCTTCCAGTAATTGTTCCAGCTTCATAACATTACACGCTCCTCATTGGGTCGTTTGGGTTGGGTTTGCATCGCCCGCTGCCGGGGTCGTTCCCTCGGCGGGGGTCGGCTGTACAGTCTGTCCGGCTTCGGGTCCTGCCGGGGCTGCGGCGGCATCCGTTGGTGTTTCAGCCGCAGCATCTGCGGCGGCATCGCCCTCTGCCGGGGCGGTGCCGTCTGCCGTTTCACCGGTCACACCTTCTCCGGCGGGTGTTTCCTCCACCGGTTCAGGCACGATGTAGCCGGAGGGCAGCTCCGGCTCACCCTGCGCAAAGGTGAACTTGCGGGTGCTGGACATGCTGATATGGGTGAAGTCCAGCTTTCCGGTGTCGGTCGCGGCACAGCCCTTGCCGTCCTCATTCAGCAGGACGTGCTTTGCCAGCTTGAGCTTATATTCCAGCTCATTCAGGGTGCCCAGCCAGACGCTGATGCGGTCCTGATAGAGGAAGGCCATCTCGTCCACATCCGCAAACTCGATGCGGGTCACGTCGGCGCTCATGCCTGCGGCATCCAGTGCAGCCAACAGGGTGTTCAGGCTTTCCAGCCGCTGGTCTGCCTCCTCCTCAACAGTGCCGGAGGCGCTGCTGTCGGCGGCGCTGTCCGGGGTGCTGTCCGGGGTGCTGTCGGCCTTGGGCTCCGCCGCAAAGGTCAGCTGTTCGCCGGGCTCGGCAGAGACCGGTTCGCCGCCGTACAGGGTGGGCAGACCGGCAGGCTGGGCAGAATCCTTTTCCAGGATCTTCAGGCCGCCCGAGAGGGTCAGCCAGCCGGAGGAGGTCTGCATGGCCCAGGCAGGCTGGGCCTCTGTCACCCGCACCACCACGGTGCCGGGGTAATCCCGCTCCACCCGGATATCCTCCAACATGGGGAACACCTTTTCCAGCGCGGCGGCTTTGCTGCCGGGGTCAAAACTGAAGATATTCTCTTCCAGATGGACATCCAGCGCCTGCAGGATCTGGTCGCTGGTATAGCCGCCGGCCTCCTGCACCACACCGTCCGCTGTCTGCACCTGAATGGAGCTGATCTTGAACAGCATCGTCACGGTAAGGTAGACCCCCGCGCCGATGACGCAGAGCAGCATGACAAGGGCCGTGAGCCGCCGCATGAGCCTGCGCCGCCGGATGGCGGCCCGGGTCAGCTTCCGCTTTTTCCTGCCCTCCCGCCGGACGGGGTCACGCCGGGCGTTCTGCCCCTGCACCGGCCGCATCCGCTGGCCGCTGCGGCTCTGGGCGTTCTGCGGGCGGCGCTGGGCGTTCCGGTTCTGGCCGCCAGACGGGCGGCGGTTCCGCTGATTGCCCCCGGAGGTGCGCCGCTGGCCGCTCTGCCCGCTGCGGGGGCGCTGTGCGCCGCTCTGGCTGCTCCGCCCGCCGGTGGGAAAGGTGATGCTGTTATCCGGGTAGGAGCCGTAGTTCACCGTGCGCTCCGTATACCGGCTGGGGCGGGGCGCATCGGGGTCATAATTGGGGTTCGTGATGGGGTGGCCGCCGGAGGAATATCCTGCGTACCCGCTGTACCCCAGATCACTGCCAGCACCCGCGCTGCTGCGGCGCTGGGTGCTCTGCCCGCCGCGCCGGTCATCCCGGGCCTGATCGTAGGCCCGGCGGCGCTTGCGGTTCCGGCTGTTCCGGTCATTCTGCGGCATCCGGCTGCACCTCCTTTCCTCTGTTTTTTCCTTCCGTTACGGGGTCTTGACCAGCTTGAGCAGGGCATCCGCAATGCGGTCCAGGCTGTCGTCCACCGACAGGCTCCGGGCATTGCGGCCCATCTCAGCCAGCTTGCCGGGCTGGGCCAGCATCCCGGAAACGGTCTGCACCAGCTTTTCGCCGGTCAGGTCTTTTTCCTCAATGACCACGGCGGCACCGGCCTTCTGCAGCTCCATGGCGTTGTAATACTGGTGATTCTCGGCCACGTTGGGGCTGGGGATGAGCACAGCGGCACGGCCCACAGCCTCCAGCTCGGCCAGTGTCAGGGCACCGGCACGGCTGATGACAAGATCCGCTGCGGCCAGCAGCTCGGGCATATTGTTGATGTATTCCTTCACCACAAGGCTCTCGCCGGGGGCAAAGCCCTTTTCCTTTTCCAGATCCTGAAACAGCTGCACGCCGTACTGGCCGGTGGCATGGAGATGGAGGACGGGCTTGTGGTTTTTCTGCTCCCAGGCGCAGAGGTCGGCCACCACCTCGTTCACGCGGCGGGCACCCAGACTGCCGCCGAAGGAGAGAATCACGGTGCGGTCGCCTGCGCCCAGTTCGGCACGGATGGCTTCCCGGTTCTTCGCCTGGGTGAACACCTCCGGCCGGACGGGGTTGCCCACCACGATGGTCTTTTCGGGTGCGCCCAGCTTTTCCACGGCGGCGGGCACAGCGGCGAACACGATGTCCACATCCGGGGCCAGCAGCTTGTTGGTCACGCCGGGAAAGGCATTCTGCTCATGCAGGGCGGTCTTGATGCCCTGTCTGGCGGCGCAGCGCACCACCGGGCCGGACACATAGCCGCCGCAGCCAATGACCAGGTCGGGCTGGATGTCCTTCATCATCTTTTTGGCCTTGGGGCCGGAGAGTGCCAAATTCCACAGGGTAATGATATTCCGCTTGATATTGTTCAGGCTCAGCTTCCGCTGAAAGCCAGTGATCTCGATGTGATGGAAGGGATAGCCCGCCTGTGTGACCAGACGGTACTCCATGCCCTCCTTCCGGCCCGCAAAATGGATCTCGGCGGTGGGGTCGGCCTTTTTGATGGCTCCCGCAATGGCCAGAGCCGGGTTGATATGACCGGCAGTGCCGCCGGCTGCAATGAGTACACGCATCTTGGTTCCTCCTTACTGTTCTGTCTGCGCTCTGCGTGCGGTATCCAGCACAATGGTCTTTGCCTTGCGCTGGCGCTCCCGCTCGGCGTGGGCTTCCTCCCGTTCCAGGCGGGCCCGTTCACCGTTGCGTCCGATATTGACCATAACGCCCATCTCGGCCAGCAGCAGGATCAGACTGGTGCCGCCGGAGGAGAAGAAGGGCAGCGAAATGCCGGTGTTGGGCAGGGTGTTGGTGACAACGGCGATGTTGCAGAACACCTGCCAGGCGATCTGCGCCATGATGCCGATGCCCACCAGCGTGCAGAACCGGTTTTCGGCATGGAAGGCGATCCAGAAGCCCTGCACCAGAAAGAGGACGAACAGCACGATGACGATCACCGCGCCGACGAAGCCCAGTTCCTCGCACACGACACTGAAGATAAAGTCGTTGGTGCTCTCCGGCAGCCAGAGCTGCTTTTCGATGCTGTTGCCAAGGCCCAGCCCCGTGGCACCGCCTGAGCCGATGGCATACAGGCTCTGCTTGGTCTGGCTGGTCATCCGGTCAAGATCCTGCGTCCAGCCGTCCAGACGGCTCTGCAGGTAGTCGATGGAGTCCACGTGCTTCAGCAAAGTCTCCAGCAGGAACAGCGCGGCACCGGCACAGCCCCAGGTAATGATGCCGCCGCTGCCGCCCAGCAGCAGGATGGTGCCCACGATGGCCGTGGTCAGCAGGATGCCCGACATGTGGGGCTCCAGCACCAGCAGGATCAGGACAGGCACCAGCCACAGGATGGGCCGGATGAGCTCCACCACGATGCTGTGGTGGACCCACTTGCGCAGGGGCACCTCGCCGAATCTGACCTGCGGAGTCCTGGCGGCGATGTCTGCCGTGAGCAGGATCATCTCAAACTTTGCCACCTCGGAGGCCTGTAGGGTCAGGCCGCCGAAGCTGATCCACCGGCGGCAGCCGTTGATGGGGCTGCTGAACAGCACCAGCACCAGCAGGATCAGGCAGACAACATAGCCCAGCTTGACCATTCTGCGCAGGAAACGGTGGTCAAAATAGGAGAACAGAAACATCATGCCCAGGCCCAGCACCGTGCAGAGCAGCTGGGATTTGATGTAATGGAAGCTGTCCCCAAAGCGGAGATAGCCCGTGGTATAGCTTGCACTGAACAGCATGACCAGCCCGAACACCATGATGATGGCCAGGGTCGCCATCCAGTTGAGCAGGATGGGCGGCCAGGGGCCGGGGTCCCGCTGAAAGACGGAAAACGGCTCTGCTTTTTTTCTGCGGAGTGTTGCCAAACTGCACCCCTCCTTAACTGATTTTTGCCAGCTGAACGGTCAGCGCCACGCCCAGCATGGCAATGACACAAAAGGTATAAAAGATCTGTTCCGCGCTCTGGCCCCGCAGCTCCAGCCAGCGGTGGAGCGGTGCCGAGCGGAACAGCTGCCTGCGGCCCCGGCTGGCCTTGCAGACCAGGATCTGCAGGGCCACCATGCCGCCCTCCAGCCAGAAGGGCAGGGCCAGCGGCAGGGTGAGGTCAGGCCAGCCGATGCACAGGGGCACGCACCCCAGCATCCCGGCCAGAAACAGGCTGCCCACGCTGCCCAGCCGCAGCTTTGCGGGCGGGAAGTTCCAGAGCAGGAAGGCCATCAGGGAACCGGCCAGTGCGGCGGGCAGAACGCCCAGCGGGAACCAGCCCAGCAGGGTCATCACCCCCATCAGGCCCAGCATGGCCGCAAAGGACGTGCCGCAGACGATGCCGTCCATGCCATCGGCAATGCGGGCACACTCGGCCAGTGCGACCAGCAGCCCTTCCCACAGCAGCGGGGCAGCAATGCCCAGATCGACATAGCCCACACCCGGCAGGGTGATCCCGGCTGCAAGGCAGCCTTTGGCTCCCAGCAGCACCAGCACCACGGCACCGGCAGCGGCTTCCAGCCCAAGGCGGGTGTGCCGCCGCAGGCCCAGCACAGAACGGCTGCGGATGCGGGCCAGATCCTCCAGCAGGCCCACGCCGCCAAAGAGCAAAGCTCCCAGCAGCGCTGTGAGCAGCCGGACCGAGAACAGGCTCTCGGCCCCCAGCAGCTCAGGCTGAGCCACACAGGCGGCTGTCCAGCCCACGCCCACAGCAGCCAGCACCCCCACCATCAGGCAGAGCCCGCCCATGGTGGGGGCCTGCGGCGGGCGCTCCGGCTCGGCATCCGGTGCTTCCTGCTTGGGTGATGGTGCCTGCCGGGCCTTTGGCTCATCCCAGCGTCCCTGGAACGCCCGCAGCAGCGGCACCATCAGATTCCCGAGCGCCGCCGTGAGGAAGAACCCCAGCGTTGAGGCGGCGATCAAGGCGAAACGAATCATAGCTCGATGTTACTCCTTGTAAAAGATCTCCAGCACTTTTTCCAGTGCCATGCCGCGGCTGGCCTTGACCAGCAGGGCATCGCCGGGCTGCATTTTGTTCAGCAGGGCCTCGGCGGCCTGAGCGTAGGTGTCGGCATGGAGGGTGGGCAGCCCCTTGGCAGCAGCCACCACGGCAATGCGCTTGGCCTGCTCGCCATAGGTGACGAGGTAGTCCACCTTGTTCTCCACGGCCTGACGGCCCACTTCCTCATGGGCGGCGCGGCTGATATCGCCCAGCTCCAGCATATCGCCCAGCAGGGCAAAGCGGCGCTTGCAGGGATACTCCCTGAACATGGCCAGCGCGGCCTTCATGCTGTCGGGGTTGGCGTTGTAACAATCCTCAATGACATCCACGCCTCTGACGTGCACCACCTTCTGGCGCATTCCAGTCTGCTCAAAGTCAGCCAGACCGGCAATGACCCGGCGGGCATTCAGCCCCAGACGGGTGGCGGCGCAGTAGGCAGCCAGTGCGTTGGCCACGTTGTGCCGGCCCATGGCGGGGATCTTTACGAGGAAAGTCCCCTCCTCGTGATCCTCCAGCACAAAGCTCATGCCCTTTTCATCCTGCTGGATGGACAGGGCACAGACATCAGCGTTCTCATCGCCCAGGCTGAACCAGACCGGGCGGACATGGTCGGGCAGGACGGCCTTGCGCAGGAAGGGGTCGTCCCCGTTCAGCACCAGCGGAGCACCCTCCGGCAGACCGGCGCAGATCTCCAGTTTTGCCTTGCAGATGTTCTCCTGACTGCCCAGATTGCCGATGTGGGACACCCCGATGCAGGTGATGATGCCTACATCCGGGCGGGCGCACTTGCTCAGGCGCTCGATCTCCCCGGCGTGGCTCATTCCCATCTCCACCACGGCGTACTGGGTCTCTTTGCCGATGCGGAACATGGTGCGGGGCAGGCCCAGCTCATTGTTCTGGTTGCCCTCGGTCTTGATGGTACTGCCAAAGCCCGCAATGGCGGCGTAGGTCATCTGCTTGGTGGTGGTCTTGCCCACGCTGCCGGTCACGCCCACCACTTTGGGGTGGAACTGGCTGCGATAATTGGCACCCAGCACCATCATGGCGTGGTAGCTGTCCGGGCAGATCACGCTCTTCTCCTCCGGCACGCCTTCCACGGGGTGGTTCAGCACCACGCAGAGCGCGCCGTTTTCCAGCGCCTTGGCGGCAAAATCATGGCCGTCGAATTTTTCGCCCGGGAACGCCACAAAGATGCACCCGGGGCAGACCTCACGGCTGTCGGTGGTCACCAGCGTGACCGGGGTCTCGCACTGGGCCAGCGCGTTGACGGCCAGGCCCTCCAACAGGATGTTTGCTGCAATTGCTTCCATACTCTCATTCCCCTTTATCCACAGATCAGATGTACGATGGTTCCCTGCTGGACGCTGGAGCCGGGTGCCTCACTCTGGCTCTGGACCGTGCCGGAGCCTTCGACTGTGCAGTTGAACCCTGCGGCGTTCAGCATCTGCCGGGCAAAGTCCGCGCTCTTGCCGGTCACGTCCGGCACCTCGGCGTGCTTGCCCTCATAGGTATCGGTATACAGATAAACAGTGGTGCCGTAGGGCACCTCTGCCCCCGCGCGGGGGTACTGGTAGGTGACAAGGGCAGCGGTCTGGTCGGATTCGCTCTCGGCCAGGTGATGCTTCAAGCCCTTGATGTTCAGCTGCACCTGCGCGTTGCTCCACTCCTTGCCCGTCAGGTTGGGCACCTTGACGGTGGTGCCGCTGCGGTCCACGCCGTCGGTGGCGATGCCCAGATAGGGCGCGATCTCACTGATGATGTTGCCCACCACCGGAGCCGCCAGAATGGAGGAATAGTCGGTGCGGGCATTGTTGGGGTCGTCCAGCATGACATAGACCAGGATCTCCGGGTCGTTGGCGGGCAGGACAGCCGCAAAGGATGCCACCTTCTTGTAGTCGCCGTCGGCGCGGCGGTCCATGTTCAGCTGCTCGGAAGTGCCGGACTTGCCGCCGATGCGGTAACCTGCAACGTAGGCGTTGCCGCCGCCGCCCTGGGTGCCGTCGCCCACCTCAAACTCCATGATCTGGCGGATGGTCTCGCTGGCGCTCTCGCTGATGACCTGACGGCGGATGTTGGTGCCGATCTCCTGCACCACATTGCCGTTCTGGTCCGTGATCTTATCCACCACATGGGGGGTGACCAGATAGCCGCCGTTGACTGCCGCCGAGATGGCGGTGCACACCTGCAGCGGGGTCACGGCCATGGCCTGACCAAAGGCGGAGGAGGCCAGCTCCACCTCGCCCAGACGGCTCTTGCTGTAATACTGCATGAAGCTGGTCTCATTGGGCAGGTCCACACCGGTGCGCTCGGTAAAGCCAAAGGCATCAAAGTAATCATAGAACAGGCTGGAACCCACGCGCTGGCCCAGCTGGACAAAGTAGATGTTGCAGCTGTTGCGCAGGGCCTCGGCCAGATTCTGGGCCCCGTGTGCCTTTCTGCCGGCGCAGTGGTAGGTCTGCTTTGCCACGCTGTACGCGCCGGAACAGTTCAGGGTGGTGTAATAGGTTGCCTTGCCGCTGTCCACACCCATGGCGGCGGTGATGACCTTGAACACGCTTCCGGGGTAGTACAGCTCGGTGATGGTCTTGTTCTTCCACTGGATATCCCGGTAAGTTCCGGTGTAGTCGGCCTCCGCATCCGCGATCTTCTGGCCGTTCTCGTCCCGCAGGTAGTTGCCGTTCTCATCTTTTTTGTAGATGGTGTACAGCTCCGGCTCAGCCTGCACCTGCTCCGTCAGGTAGGCCAGATTGGCGCTGAAATCCTGCGGGTCATTGGGGTCAAAGTCCGGCTTGGAGGCCATGGCAAGGATGGCACCGGTCTTGACATTCATCACAATGGCGCATCCGCGGTTCTCAACGGTGTTGGCCGCCACGGCCTCGTTCAGGTAGCGCTCCACCACCTCCTGAATGTTCACATCCAGCGAGAGCACCAGATTGGAACCGTCCTTGGCGGCGTAGGTGGTGGCGTTTTCATCGGCAATGGCGTTGCCGTAGGCGTTGCGCAGGGTGATGGTGCGGCCGTTCACACCGGCCAGCGTGGACTCATAGGAGTTTTCCAGACCGTACACGCCCTGACCATCCGCATTGCAGAAGCCCAGCACGGCGGCGGCAAAGCGGCCGTAGGGGTAATCCCGCTGGAAGCCCTTGGAGGCCGACACCGACACCCGTCCCTTGCGGACAGTGGGGGTGCCGTCGTCGCTCTCCTGCTGGCCCAGACCCAGCTTGGCCAGGATCTTTTCCAGCGCACCGGCGGATTTTCCGCTCTTGCTGTGGGCCTTGTTGTAGGTCTTAACGTACTCCTCAATGGAGAGCTTGATGGCGTTGTTGACCTTGGTGGCCAGCACCTGATAGGAGCTTTCGTTTTTGGAGAGGGCATCGCAGACCGCCTGATACTGGGTCTGGTACTCTGCCGAAGTGGTGTCCACGCTGTCCAGACTCTCGCCATCGCCCGAAAGCAGGCGCAGGGTGATCTGGGTACATACCTCCTTCATGGCGGCCTCATTGATGGTGCGGGTCTCCGCCTTGGTGTCCTGATCGGTGGTGGTGGTATACAGGGCCGTGCTGTAGGAGGGGTCGGCCCAGATGGTCCAGACCACGCTGGTGGAAGCCAGCGTGATGCCGCTGGTGTCGTAGATCTCACCGCGGGTGGCCTGAATGGTGCTATCCAGCAACTGCTGCTCGGCGGCGTACTGGCGGTAGGTGGCACCGTCGCGGATCTGGATCTTGTACAGGCTGTAGATCACGGTCAGCGCGGCGACCACCACAAGAAGCACGGCGGCACCAAAGCTGATATGGCGCAGCCGGGCACTGAGCCGTGCGTGCGGGTCCGCACTGCGGCGGCGGGCACTGTTCTTTTTGGGATTGGAGGATGGTGTTTGCATTGCGTACTCCCGAAGAAACCGAAAAAGCGTGCGCTGCCGCACGCTTTTCGTTGTTTGGTTTATTTTGCCGTTCTGACAGAGGCAAGAATGGTCATTGCCCCATCGTGGAGCAGATCCGACCACTGCCGCACAGCGGATGCCTTGCGCACCAGAACGCTGCCCTCATCCAGCCGGATGTAGGTGATCTGGCTTTGGTCGATCTTCATCAGCCCCAGGCGTGTGGCGGTCTCCTCAACACTTGTGATGTTGGTGCGGCTGTTCAGGGCACTGTTGTAGTATGTATACTGGCTCTGCTCGCTCACAAGCTCTGCCTTGGCGCTCTGAATCTGAGAGTTCAGCTCCACCAGCTGCGCCTCGCTCCACAGCAGGCTTACCGCAAAGCCCACCAGCAAAGCCGCGCCCACCAGCTGCAGCGCGTGCTGCATGGCGGCCCGCACGGGGTTCAGCCGCTTTTTGCCGCCCTTTTCTACCCGCAGCGGAACTTTGGGCTGTGCCTGCGGCGCTCTTCTGCGCCGAACCTCTGTCATATCGTATGCTGCCAGCACCATGGTGATATACTCATCACATCTCCCGGCAACTGCAGCCCTGA